>OLHG01000340.1_pt1 | contig 33676 bp, 28 predicted proteins | sample 1605971 | NCBI WGS metagenome assembly OLHG01 (sample SAMN03283289) | human gut metagenome | biome: human-associated habitat; material: feces | host: Homo sapiens | place: Peru | collected 2012 | reverse complement strand
TCAAAGGAAAATGTAGACGGCGGTCTTATCGGCGGTGCATCACTTAAAGCAGAAGACTTTTCGGTTATCGTAAAAGCTGCTTCTAAATAATAGTAGACTTTAGTGGGCAGTATAATTACTGCCCACTGCTTTTTGGAGGAAAGATTAGAATGAAAAAGACTAATGTACTTTGTATTATGGACGGCTTCGGACACAATCCGTCCGATTATGGTAATGCTGTCGCTGCGGCAAAAAAACCAAATATTGATATGCTTATGAAAAAGTATCCTTATACCTATATTGGTGCATCGGGACTTGATGTAGGACTTCCCGACGGACAGATGGGCAACTCTGAGGTAGGCCACACAAATATGGGCGCCGGCAGAGTAGTATATCAAGAGCTTACAAGAATCACAAAATCAATCGAGGATGGCGATTTCTTTAAGAACGAGGCTCTCGTAAATGCTGTTCAAAAGGCTATAGACAGCGGCACTGCCCTTCACCTTATGGGACTTATGTCTAACGGTGGCGTTCATTCTCACAACACTCACCTTTGGGCACTTCTTGAGCTTGCCAAAAAGATGGGACTCGAAAAGGTTTATCTCCATTGCATTATGGACGGCCGTGATGTTCCGCCTACCTCCGGCAAAGACTTTGTTGCAGAGGCTATCGAAAAGATGAAAGAAATCGGTGTGGGCAAAATCGCTACTGTAGTAGGCAGATACTATGCTATGGACCGTGACAACAACTGGGACAGAGTTAAGAAAGCATATGATGCTCTTGTTTTCGGTGAGGGTATCCAGACTACAGATCCTGTTGCTGCTATCGAAAAGTCATATGAGACTGTTGACGGCGATGGAAAGAACCTTACCGATGAGTTTATTCTTCCTACTGTTTGCCTCGAGAACGAGGGAAGAATCAGTGAGAACGATTCTGTTGTGTTCTTTAATTTCCGCCCTGACAGAGCGAGAGAGATTACAAGAACTTTTGTTGATGATAATTTCGCAGGCTTTGAGCGTAAGAGATTTAATGTAAACTATGTATGTATGACACAGTACGATGCTACTATGCCTAATGTAGATGTTGCATTTAAGCCGGAGGAACTGAAAAACACCTTTGGTGAGTATCTCGCTAAAAAGGGTATGACTCAGCTTCGTATCGCTGAGACAGAAAAGTATGCTCATGTTACCTTCTTCTTTAACGGCGGCAAAGAAGCTGTTAATGAGGGCGAGGACAGAATCCTCATTCCTTCACCAAAAGTTGCAACATATGACCTTCAGCCTGAGATGAGCGCATATAAGGTATCCGAAAAGCTGGACGAGGCTGTTCGTTCCGGCAAATATGATGTAGTTATCGTAAACTTTGCTAACTGTGATATGGTAGGTCATACAGGCGTATTTGATGCTGCTGTGGCTGCTGTTGAGGCAGTAGATAAGTGTGTAGGAGACCTCTATAATGCTGTTATGGATAACGGTGGCACTCTCTTTGTAACTGCTGACCACGGCAATGCTGACAAAATGAAAGAGACTGACGGTTCTCCTTTCACTGCTCATACTACAAACAAGGTTCCGTTCATTTGTGTAAACTGCGGCGATGTAGAACTTCGTGAAGGCGGAAAGCTGTCTGACATAGTTCCAACTATGCTTAAGGTTATGGGACTTGAGCAGCCTGCCGAGATGACCGGCGTATCTATCATAAAGTAATGGTTGCAGTCATTACAGGAGCCTCCGGCGGAATAGGCAGGACAACGGCTAAAGCCTTTGTTGCTGCCGGATATGATGTGATTTGTCTCAGCCGCAGACCTTGCGATGTGGACGGTGTTACGAGTATTCCTTGTGACATAACTAAAGAGAACGACATAGATTCCGCCTTTGAAAAAATAGAAAAGATAGATGTACTGGTGAACAATGCCGGCTTTGGTATATCAGGTGCGGCAGAGTTCACTTTGATGGATGAGATTAAGTCGCAGTTTGAGCTGAATGTGTTTGCTCATATAGCGGTAACCCAAAAGGCACTCCCTAAGCTTAAAGAGAGCAGGGGAAAAGTTATTTTTGTTTCATCTGCTGCATCAGTATTTTCTATTCCTTTTCAGTCGTTTTATTCGGCTACAAAGGCGTCTGTGGAGTCACTGACCTATGCCTTGCACAATGAGCTGGAGATGTTTGGCGTGCAGGTGGGTGCAGTCAGATTGGGGGATATAAAGACAGGCTTCACCGGAGCGAGACAAAAGAGCTTTGTCGGTGATGATGTTTACGGCGGAGTTATCGGCAGAAGCGTTGCGGTTATGGAGCACGATGAGCAGACAGGAATGTCACCCGATGCTGTGGCTGCGGTCATATTGAAAATGGCACAAAAAAAGAAGATGCCTCTGCTCAAAACAGTGGGCATCCAATATAAGTTCTTATGCTTTTTGTCTAAGATATTGCCGATATCGGCAGTAAACAAAATAATAGGCAAAATGTATATGCCTAAAAAATAACAAAATTATAACACCGAAAGAGGAATGTCTCCGCTTTCGGTGCTTTTTATTTATGCTTTCTTTGATGTCATTTTCATTATAAAATCGCCTATCAGCTTTACTATTAAAGCTAATACAAGAGTAGCTGTTACTACGAAAAGTACATATTTCAATATATCAGAATGAGAAGAAGGTGTACCTATCATTTTCAGCCAAACTTCTCGAGGTATCATCTGAACGAGGTAAATAGGCATACTCGCTTTGCCCAATGCGTAGCAAAATCGATTGTTGCATATTTCCGGCTTATATGATATGTCGCTGAATGTTATTGTTATCGCTACGGCTAAGCCTAACAAACAGTGAACGTTCAGCTTGTATGACAGCGTGCTCGTCATATATACCAAGCATATTGCATACAGTGCAAATTCAAGTACAGTTACGCCCTTTCTTTGATTGTCAGTCAGTTTAAGCTCCTTGAGTTTAAGCGATATTGTGTAGCAAAAGATACCCAAAAGAATCTCAGCCATTGCTCTGATTATTGCAACATAGCATATGCTGTCCCATTTTCGTACCAAAGCTAATTGGTACTTTCCGTTGGTTTGGCACAGATAAGCCTATGAGAAGCACCGACAGTACAGGTGCAACCGCCTTTGACATAAAATCAAAGTGTTTTCTGCACAGTGGATAGAGTATCGCCATGGTGATGAACATTGCACTTAGATACCACGCTACCGGGTTTACTTCTCCACAGGATATACCGCTCATTGATAGGAAAAACAAATCCGGAATAGACTTGAAAAAGCTTGTAATAATCTCTGTGATATGCAAATGCTTGCCGATACATATTCCGGCGAACATTATGTAAAACGCCACAAGATGATAGGGGAATATTGACCATATCTTCTTTTTCATAAAACGCAATGAGTCTGTCCCTACAGAATTGTTGCTCGTGCGATTCGCTTTGTGTACAGACCTTGCCATAAGAAATCCCGTTACTAAGAAGAAAAATTCAACACCCAAATATCCTTTTGAAAAGAAGGTTATATGGTCACCAATAATAGGCGTGTCACTTCTTCCGTAAATCGGAAGTCCAATGTGATAAAATAGTATGAAAATACAAAATATGAATCGGAGCAGTTCTATTTTTCCGTTTCGCTTGCTTTTTTGCTGCATTGTTTCTCCTTTTGCTTGATTTATTGTTTACTTATTTTCATGCTTGCCACGAGGCGCTTAAACATTTCGGTCATATCAACGGATGGTTTCCAGCCTAAGCTCTCCAAACGAGAGGAGTCGAGTCTGATTATCATTTCGGGATTGTAGCCAAAGGAGGCAACATTCTCCGGAATTTCAATTTTTACGCTGATATTTGCATACTTGAAGGTGTCGCACACAAGCTGAGCCATCTCTTTGATAGAGCAAGCAGTGTTCATATTGGTTACATTGTACGCTTTGCCTACTTCGCCCTTGAGCAAAATGTATGTCAGTGCAGATACAGCGTCAGTGGTGTAGCAGTAGCTGCGTACGGTGTTGCCCTGGGTGTGCAGTACGATATCTTTGCTCTCGATGGCGCATCTTGCAAATTCGGCAAAAACTCTGCCGTCGTTATATTCTACACCGGCGCCGAATGTTTGAGATAATCTTGCAATCTTAACGGGTACACCGTATTCGGACGCATAGGAACAGCAAAGACATTCTACTATTCTTTTTCCCTCAGAGTAGCTGCTGCGCACGCTGAGCTGCTCGATGTAGCCATAGTCATCTTCGGCGATAGTTTTGTTTTTTCCGTTAGGAGTGCCGTATATTTCGAGAGATGAGAGATAAACAAAGCCCTCAACATTCTTCTCTTTAGCAAAATTCAAAGCGTTCTTTGTGCCGTCGATAGCGGTGGTGATAGTTTCTACAGGGTGTTCCACAAAATATTTTGAGCTTGTGGCAGAAGCACCGTGGATAATGTAGTCCACATTGCCGTCATAGCTGATACCGTCATTTACATCGCCTACAGCCACTGTGACATTGGGTAGATTGCCCAATATTTTCTCAGCTTTCTCTGCACTGCGCACAAAGGCTACAACCTTTATGTTTGTTCCTTTTTTGCGATTGTAGCACACAAGAGATTTTATGAGCTGTGAGCCGATAAGTCCGGTAGCACCGGTAACGAAAACTGTCTTTTCGTCGAGTTTTCCAAAAGGTGTACTGCTTTCTACTATTTCGTCAAAATCGTTTTGAAGTATTGCATTATTTGGACTTTCCATTTTTTATCTCCTTTATAGGTTTCTCTCTTTTTTGATATTCGCTAACAGAACCTCGTCTGATACAAATTCTAAATCGTCTGTGGTAAAGAAGTCTGTCTTTGCATACTTCTTTACTTCGTCAAATCGTTTGTTTATTGCGGATTCCATTTCTTTAGGCATATTGCCGAGTATCAGCCAGTCGATAACTCTGTCGCTTGCACCCGAATCAATGTAGTCAAAATGCACATCGACATACTTTTGTACCTTTTCGTAGTCGTAGTCCTCATTGGCTATTGCTTTTAGCAACTCGTCAAAGGTGTGTACGATTTTGCCCGGTGCAGATTCCTCATAGTCTCTGTGGAATCCTCGTGAAAATGAATATTGTATTTCATCGAAAGCGAAGAACAGCATTGGTTTTTTCATCAGAGAATACTCGAATATGTTGCTGGAATAGTCTGTGATGAGCAAATCGGTGAAATAGAACAAATCATTGATATTGGGGTATTTGCCTACATCTACAAATTTGTCCTTGTATTCTTCGGGGATCGGTACGCCCTCGGCAACCCAAGGGTGCATTTTGAACAGTACAACATATCTGTCGTCGCAAAGATTATAGAGTCTGTCAAAATCAATCAGTTCATATGGGTAGTGGGCTGTAGCTTTGTTTTTTCCTCTGTATGTGGGGGCAAAAAGTATTACCTCTTTGCCTTTGCACATAGGATATTCGGAATATAATTTTTCTACAGTGGCTTTTTTGTACTCGGGGTTTAAGTATTCGTCCATACGGGGCATACCTGTGGGAAGTACCTGTTCTGTGTTGATTCCCCATACCTCTGAGAAAAAGTGAGCTATATTCTTTGAGCCGGCAATGCCGTAGTTATATTGTCTGTGTGCACTGAAGGTTGAGGGACAGCCCTTGTTGCCCCACCTGCTGTAGCCCGATGACTTAAATCCGGCACCTGCGTGCCAAAGCTGAATTACTTTTGTGTGCTTTGACAGTATCAGCCAGTCCAAAACAGGAGCGTGGTCATCTAATATTATCATAGATGATTTGGACATTTGCTTAATCAGTCTTAGCCAGCTGCCTACAGTTTGCTTTTCTGCGGCGGCTGCTCGGAATGATGTGTCGATTTTGTACTCTTTGTCCAACCCTCTTTCTATCATTCGGTCATATACCGCCTTTTGGTTGGAGGATATGGCACTGTTTTGTTCTGACATAAAGAGTATGCGCTTCTTTGGTACAGGCTGCATATCTGTACGCATCATATATATCAGCTTGAGCACTTTTTTGAAGAATGCGGGACTGCCGAGTTTTTTCAGCTTGTTCACTAATTTGCCAAGGGTGCGCTTATATATTTTAGCGGCACGGCTTGTCTTTTCAGACGGTGCAAGGCTGATGAAATTCTGCGGTCCGATACCGACACTCTTTGATGCCATAGTGTACATAATGAACGGTAAATATTCCTCGTTGTCGTCTACAAAAAATACTACGCTGTACACTCTGTTCCTGTTTTGATACAAAAATGAGCGTGAAAAATCATTCATTTTCTTCACTATGGAGCGGTCGGTCATACATCTGGCTACCTTAGTATCGCCTTGACATATGAATATGCTGTATGTGCCTCTGGGCAAACACCTGTCATAGCCGGGGTTGGTTATGTTCAGATACAGTCTGTATGTTCCGTCTTCTAATATTTTGTAGTCAAATTTTGCTTTTGCCTGAAATTTTGCATTGACTGCATAAAAATCAAGGGGAGTTTCTTTGTCACTGCCTTGACAAAATTCTATTCTTATGTCTATATAGAGATTTATTCTTTCCCAATTTATGTCGACTACTGTCGCTTTTACTAAATTATCCGGTATTACCGATTTCACTTTATCACCATGCTTTGTCTAATATGTAACTATTATATAGTATATTACTTTTATAGTCAACCTAATAATGTGCAGTATTATCTTGCAATTACGTAATAAAGTGTGTATAATATATACTGTCGATTTGTGACAAATATTGATTGAGGAGACAAAGAGACATTCGATGACCTTTACAGAATTTAAGCGAGCACTTATCGAGGGAAAGTACCTACGAAAGCGCAAAAAAGAAAAGATAAAAAAGAAAAAGCTGCGTGCAAAAAAATCAAAGAGAAATCGTGCTGAACGTGATGAAAATATAGGCACATTTTTCAGAAAGTTTTATACAAAAAAGCTGCCTGTTGTAGAAAACAGACTTATGCTTACCTCTTTTAACGGCTTTTATACCTGTAACCCTAAGTATATTGCAGAGTATATCATAGATAATTGCATACCTATTGAGATGTACTGGGGAAATGTAAAAAACAGCGACGACGAATATCCCGAAGAAATCAATCTTGTGCGCAAGTACTCATTTGACTATTTTAAGGCGTTGGCGACATCTAAGGTTTGGATTGACAATGCACTCAACTGTGTATGGAAGCCTATTCCGAAGAAAGCGGAGCAGACACACATAAACACATGGCACGGCTCTATGGGACTAAAGAGAATTTCAAAGGAGAATATTACAGACAAAGATTGGCTCAAAAAGGCAGAAAAGTGCGGCAAGTCGGTAGACTACTGTATTTCTGACAGCGATTTTGAGACCATGGTATACCGTGAAACCTATTTTGAAAACAATGAAGTGCTCGAATACGGCCATCCTCGTAATGATATTTTGTTCTGTGATGAAAAGAGGCAGGCAGAAATAAAACAAAAGGTTTGTGACGCTCTTGCGGTTATTAAGCATGACAAGCACGGCAATCCCAAAGAAAATATAGAAGACATAAAAATGTGCCTTTATGCCCCCACATTCAGAGACAGCAAGAGCATGGAATTTTATAATGTCAATTATGATAAACTTATTGAGGCTCTCGAAAAGAGGTTCGGCGGCGAATGGAAGGTGCTCACAAAACTGCATTTCCATGATAGAAAGGCACAGATCGAGATGCCGGATAATCCTAATGTTATCAATGCTACCGACTATATAGATATACAGGAGCTTATGGTAGCTTGCGATATAGGCATTACGGATTACTCCAGCTGGATATGCGATTTCGTCTTAACCGGAAAGCCCGGATTTATCTTCGCCACCGATTTAGAAGACTTCAATACAGGCAGAGGACTGTATTATCCGCTGGAAGAAACACCGTTCCCGATAGCAACCAATAATGTCGAGCTGGTATACAATATCGTTACTTTTGACGCAGAAAAGTATAGTGCCGACTGCAAACAATTCTTAAAAGACAGAGGCTGCAAAGAGGACGGCCACGCTACCGAAAAGGTAGTCAAGTTGATTTGCGAAAAGATGGGTATAACTCAAGAGATGATTGACCAAAATCGTGAGAGCATTACTAAAGAAAGATTAGCAAAGAAGCAAAGATATGAAAAAGAGCTTATAGCTTTTGAGTCCGCAATGAACGGAGAACTGCTCGACTATACAAAAGAAGAATTAGCAAACCAAGAGGACGGAATATTATAAAAATAAAATCTGCACATTCTTTATGAATGTGCAGATTTTGTTTTCTATTGAGTTATCATTCAAGCTGCTCGTTTTCTTTTGCGTCATAGAGGGCACGGAAGGTGTAGAAATCCTCGGGAGTAGTGATTTTGATATTATTCTTTTCGCCGGGGATGGTAACGAGCTTTTTGTTAAAGTGCTTCATCAGTGTGCAGGAGTCGGTCATATTTGTGAGACCTTGAGCAATAGCGGTTTCCTGAGCCTCGAGTATCTCTTTGAGATAAAAGCTCTGTGGTGCTCTCGCAAGTCTTGCGTGAGATCTGTCAACAATCTCCTGAACCTGTTCGTTGTCGTCTACTACTATGACTGTTTCTTGAGCCGGAACACTTGTAATAGCTGAGCCGTATTGCTTTACCGAATCAATGTTGGCACTGATAGTTTCTGCACTGATGAGCGGACGAACACCGTCGTGAATGAGTACAATATTGTCCTGGAGTCCATAGCACTCTGCTGCGGCTTTAAGGCCGTTATATATGGACAGCTGACCTGTTTCGCCACCGGGCACAATTTTGCCGATTTTGTCCAATCTGTAGCGATACTTCAACTCCTCCATATAATCAATCCAATCAGATACGCATACACAAATGATGCCGTCGATTTCGGGATGATTTTGGAAAATTTCGATAGTATGTACGATGATAGGCTTACCGTGAACCATAAGAAACTGCTTTGGCTTTCCGGTGGTTTTCATTCTTGTGCCTACACCGCCTGCAAAAATAACGCCGATATTCATAAACTTTATCTCCTTGTTTAATCTATTAGATTTGTTTATATTCTAACACATAGCAATATAAGTGTCAACAAATCAAGCATAAAAATAAGAGCAAGTCATGATAAAATGGCTTGCTCAAAACTATATTATTTCTTTTTGAATTTATCAAAAAAGCCTTCCTTGCCGGAGCTTTTTGACGGAGTGTAGGACTCATCAAATTGCTTGATGAGATGCTTTTGCTCTTGGGTAAGATTCCGTGGTATATCTACTATGATACGCACGAACAGGTCGCCCTTGCCTACGCTGCCACGCCTCTGAACGCCTTTGTTCTTTAGCTTGAACACTTCGTTAGGCTGTGTACCTGCGGGCATATTGTATTTTACATCGCCGTCCAATGTAGGCACTCTCAGCTCATCACCGAGTGTAGCTTGTGCAATGCTGACATGTTTGTCGTACCAAAGGTCGTAGCCGTCACGCTGAAAGTCTTTGCTTGGCTTAACATTTACTACGACTCTCAGGTCACCGGCAGGTCCGCCGTTTATGCCGCTGTCGCCGTAGCCTCTGACATTAAGTATTTGGCGATTATCGATTCCGGCAGGTATGTTGATATCAACCTTTGTCTTTTTGCGTACCTTACCTTTGCCGCCGCATTTTGTGCATGGCTTGTCGATAATAGTGCCCTTACCGCCGCATCTGCTGCAGGTGCGCTGAGTCTGCATAACGCCGAATGCTGTACGCTGCTGAACATTGATAACACCTCTGCCTTGACAATCGGGGCAGGTTTTCGGTGAGCTGCCCGGTGCGGCACCTGTGCCGTGACACTGCGAGCAATCCTCGACACGAGAAATGTCAATAGTTTTTTTGCAGCCTTTTGCAGCTTCTTCAAATGTGATTGTAACAGCGCTTTGAATATCATTGCCTTGATGGGGAGCATTAGGGTTTCTGCCGCCGAATCCGCCTCCGCCGCCGAAGAAAGAGGAAAAAATGTCACCGAGATCGATGTCGCCGTCAAATCCGAATCCGCCTCCGCCGAAACCGCTTCCGCCGCCGGCACCGGCGCCGTAGTTAGGATCAACACCGGCAAATCCGAATTGGTCATAGCGTTGCTTTTTTTGTGGGTCGGACAGAATCTCGTATGCCTCGTTGCACTCCTTGAACTTAGCTTCAGCCTCCGGATTGTCCGGATTCAAGTCAGGGTGATACTTTTTGGCAGTTTTTCTGTATGCTTTTTTTATTTCGTCCTCAGATGCGCCTTTGCTTACACCCAAAACTTCATAATAGTCTCTTTTTTCTTCAGGCATATTTGTGCCTCCGCTTTTTAGTTTATAATGCCATATCCCACCTTTTCAGGCGGGATATGGCTGATGAAAGGAGTATATCGATTAGTTGTCGTCAACCTCGGTATAATCTGTGTCTGTGTAGGTCTGACCGCCCTGCTGTGATTGGTCAGCGCCCGGCTGCTGTTCGGCACCCGGCTGTGCACCTTGTGCTGCCTGAGCTGCTTGGTACAGCTTCTGTGATACCTCATAGAACTTGTTGGTCAAATCCTCTTGTGCAGCTTTGATAGCCTCGGTATCTTCACCCTTAAGTGCTTCCTTAAGAGTGTTGAGCTTTGTTTCCAATGCACTCTTGTCGTCGGCTGAGAATTTGTCTGCATCCTCTGACAGCATCTTTTCGGTCTGATATACCATCTGGTCTGCATTGTTGCGGAGGTCTACTGCCTCTCTCTTTTTCTTGTCTTCTTCTGCAAACTGTTCTGCTTCCTTAACAGCCTTATCAATATCTTCCTTGCTCATATTTGAGGAAGCTGTGATAGAGATGTGCTGCTCTTTGCCTGTACCCAAATCCTTAGCGGATACGTGTACAATACCGTTTGCATCAATATCAAAGGTTACTTCAATCTGTGGAACGCCTCTTCTTGCAGGAAGAATACCGTCAAGATGGAACATACCCAAAGTCTTGTTATCTTTTGCAAATTCTCTTTCGCCTTGAAGTACGTGTACTTCTACAGATGTTTGGTTATCTGCTGCTGTAGAGAATATCTGTGACTTCTTAGTAGGGATAGTGGTGTTTCTCTCAATGATTACTGTGTTTACGCCGCCCATTGTTTCGATACCCAATGAAAGAGGTGTAACATCGAGGAGCAATAAGCCTTTTACATCGCCGCCGAGAACACCGCCTTGGAGTGCAGCACCCATTGCTACGCACTCATCAGGGTTAATGCCTTTGAATGGCTCTTTGCCTGAGAAGTTTTTGATTGCTTCTTGAACAGCAGGGATACGGGTAGAACCGCCGACCAAAAGAATCTTGTCGATATCATTCATTGAGAGACCGGAGTCCTTCATTGCTTGACGAACAGGACCCATTGTAGCTTCTACAAGATCTGCTGTCATTTCGTTGAATTTAGCTCTCGTGAGAGTAGCCTCCAAGTGCTTTGGACCGGTTGCATCTGCTGTGATGAATGGGAGAGAAATCTGTGCTGTTGTCATACCGGAAAGGTCAATCTTTGCCTTTTCTGCAGCTTCCTTAATTCTTTGCATAGCCATCTTGTCGCCGGAAAGGTCAATGCCGTTCTGTGACTTGAAGTCGGCTACCAGCCAATCCATAACCTTTTTATCAAAGTCATCACCGCCGAGACGGTTGTTACCTGCTGTAGCGAGTACCTCTTGTACTCCATCACCCATTTCAATGATAGATACATCGAATGTGCCGCCGCCAAGGTCATATACCATTACCTTTTGGTCATCTTCCTTGTCAATACCGAAAGCAAGAGCTGCTGCGGTAGGCTCGTTGATGATTCTCTTTACATCGAGACCGGCAATTTTACCGGCATCCTTTGTAGCCTGACGCTGTGAGTCTGTAAAGTATGCAGGAACTGTGATAACTGCCTGAGTAACAGGCTCACCCAAGTATGCTTCTGCGTCACTCTTAAGCTTTTGAAGAATGATAGAAGAAATTTCCTGCGGTGTGTATGCCTTGCCGTCGATTGTTACCTTGTAGTCAGAACCCATATGTCTCTTGATTGAAGAAATTGTTCTGTCCGGGTTTGTAATAGCCTGACGCTTTGCAACAGCACCTACCATTCTTTCACCGTCTTTAGAAAAAGCTACTACGGATGGAGTTGTTCTTGCACCCTCTGCGTTTGCGATTACTACAGGCTCGCCGCCTTCGATTACTGATACACAGCTGTTTGTTGTACCTAAGTCAATACCAATGATTTTAGCCATAATATATATCTCCTTTTGTTTGTTATCAATTTAGTTCGCAGTTTTGACCATTGCCGGTCTGACTACTTTGTCGTTTATCTTGTAGCCTTTTTGGAAAACATCGGTGATTACATTTTCACCTAATGATTCGTCATCAATATGCATTACTGCGTGATGAAGATTAGGGTCAAACTGTTCGCCGACCTCGCCAAAGGCTTTGACACCCATTTTTTCGAGAGTTGCCATTAGAGAGTTCATAGTCATTTCGAGTCCCTTTCTCAGTGATTCGTAGTCCGAGTTCTCTTGGGCTAATGCTCTTTCAAGATTGTCTATGGACGGTAATATTTCTGCCACGACATTTCCTTTTGCATTAGAATATGTCTGCTCTTTTTCTTTGGCACTTCTTGCTCTGAAGTTTGCATATTCTGCTGCAGTTCGGAGTAGTTGGTCTTTTGCGTCTCGGAGTTGCTTTTCGATATCGGACTGTTCATCTTTTTCGTCCTCTATCTCAACTTCGGGTTCTTTGACGGTTTCTTCTTTTACTTCGTCTTTTTCTTTTTTACTCATATTTGATTCCGCCCTCCTTTAAGTAATTTGATACTGTATTTATTATATAATCTACTCTCGGGAGAATAGAACTATAATCGATTCTTAATGACCCGATTATGCCAAGTGTGGCAATCTGGTCGTTTGCATATTTGAATTTTGCTGTAGCCATTGCTGTGTTTTTCAGCTCATATACCGGATTTTCTTCTCCTAACAGGAGCGCCTTGTCCCTGCCTCGCTTTGCAAATTCGGTCAGCAGAAGATTTAGCTTTTTCTTTTCTGCCAACAGCGTAAGCAGATTGTAGACGCTGTCGCCTAATTCTTCTTGAGACAAGAGGTTTGTTTCGCCGGTGATGGCCAGCGTTCCGCTAGATGCCTCACGGCAAAGGGAACATAACGACGACAGTATCGGCAGCATATCGAAAACTCGCATACCTAATAAAGGCGCTGTGGACTGCAGCAATGACAGGTCAATATCCGATAGCGGAACGCCTACAAAGTAGTCGTTGATTGTTTTGTAGAACAACGCTTTGAACTCGTCGTCGACATTGCATTTGAGTCTGCACAACGAGGATTTGATTTTTCCTCCAACGCTGAGCATTACGAGCATTGCTTTTCCGCCGCCTGCGGGGATAAGCTCAACGCCTTGAACGCAGTCTAACGGGTCCTTGACTGTGCTGTAAAATGCAGCACAACCTGTTTCTTCTGACAAAAGATTGGCTGCATCGCTGAGCAATCGCTCTGTGTCAGATGCGTTTATGCTGAGTATTTCGTCAATCCTTTGCTTTTCGTAAGGGGCTAAGCCCTTTGGCTGCATTAGATTGTCTACATAGTAGCGATAGCTGTTTTTAGTTGGAACTCTGCCGCCGCTGGTGTGTCTTTGTTCCAGAAAACCTATTCCGGAGAGGTAAGCCATTTCGTTTCGGATTGTGGCAGAGCTGACAGGATAGGGTAGCAATTGACAAAGCGTCTTTGAGCCGATAGGCTCGCCGGTTTTGATATAGTAATCTATAATCAGCTGTAATATAGCCGACCGTCTTTCGCCAATCATCTTGCTCCCTCCTAAATGTTTTTATATCGTTAGCACTCTATGCGCTTGAGTGCTAACTCTATTACTAATATTATATCCATTCACTGCGTTTGTCAACACTTTTTTTAAAAATTTTTTGTGAATAGGCAAATTTTTTTGCCTTTTGTTGTCACTCCGCCACTTTGTTTGCTAATATGCTATACATATTATATAGTGATTGACAGGGAGGAGTATATAATTTATACTAAAGTCGGTGATGATATGAAAATTGATTTTAATAATGCAAAAGCAGAACAGTCATTGTTCGGCTGGGGAACTTCTGCTTGTTGGTGGAGCCAATATTGTGCAGGGGATGCCGCAGACGAAATAGCACGGTTGCTGTATTCTGACGATGGACTCGGACTAAATATATATAGGTATAATATAGGCGGAGGTACAGACGATAATAATTGTCGTATTTCTAACCCTTGGCGAAAGACAGAGAGTATGTTGCTCTATGACAGGGAGAACGAGGAATTCAGCTGGGACTACAGTCGGGACAAAAACGCTGTAGATATGATGAAAAAATGCTTGTCTTACGGCAAGGTGGACACGCTCATACTCTTTTGTAATTCTCCTCATTACAGTCAGTGCTCTACCGGTCAGGCATCGGGATCATTGCTGTATCATACCTGCAACATACCGGCGTCTAAGTACAAGGCTTTTGCAGACTATGTTTTGGATGTGGCTGAGCACTTCTTGGCAGAGGGACTTCCGGTAAAGTATATCAGTCCTATCAATGAGCCACAGTGGAAGTGGGGCGGAGCTTCTGTTTGGCAGGAGGGTTGCCATTATGAGACTGAAGAAATGGTTGCCGTATTCCGCATATTTGCTGAGAAAATCATCAAGCGGGGTTTGCCGCTTAAATTATACGGCCCTGAAAGCGGCGAGTATCTCGGACTCACAGAGGAATATCTGGATGCCCTTTATTCAGACAAAACGATTATGAAGGTTCTTGATGTGTTTGCTGTCCATTCGTACCATTGTGATAATGAACCGAGTGTTCGCAGAGAATTCAGAAAAAAGATACGGAACAAATATTCCAACATTCGTATGGATATGAGTGAGTGGTGTGAGCTGCCTAATATGTCGCCTGTAGATGATTTTACGGGGGCACTTATCACCGCACGGATTATCGGTCAGGATCTTACTGTAGCAGGTATGGACAGCTGGACATCATGGGTAGCAGTGAACAATTTTGCTGTAAAGGACGGCAAGGACTACAGCGACGGAGTGATAACTGCAGATTTTGATTTTTCCGTTTGGGAAGTAGCCATGAGATGGTACGGATTTGCCCATTTTTCACGCTATGTGCCTGTAGGCTCAACAGTGCTCAACATTGGCATGGAACCTACTGATGACAATAATTTGACTAATGCTTTTGCTTTTCTCACTCCGGACAGCAAAACCATTTTGGTGGCAGTGAATGAGGGAGAAAATACCGAGATTACATTGAACGGCAATTTCAGCCATATGAAAAAAATTATCTCAGATGGTGAAAGGTTGCTTAAGGAAGATTATGACGGCGATTTTAAACAAAGCATTATATTGAATAAAAATTCAATAATCACGGTAATTTTGTCCTAAAATATTGACATCATATAACATCTGTGATATTCTGTAATCACAGATGAAAGGAGTAATTTTATGAATGAATACTATGACCCAAACAGTCAAAATCAACAATATCAGCAATATAATCAGCCGCCGTATCAGCCACCCTATTATCCGCAGTATGATTCTACTACTGAGGTTATGTCGGTAGGTCAGTATATCGGTATGTTTATACTGTCGGCTATCCCGATTGTAAATATTATTTGTTGGATAGTTTGGCTTTGTTCACCTAATACAAATAAGAATAAGAAAAATTATATTATTGCCAACATAGTTATTTGGGCGATTATGATAGTGATTTCCGTTATCTTTGTCGTCCTTGGCAGCGTGCTCGGAATTTCAGCGGCATCTATGCTGTAAATATGTAAGAAAAATAATAACCTGTGAACCGTAAAGAGTTCACAGGTTATTTTGTTATTTATGTCCTTTTTCCTCGTCAGTGTAGAAATCTTCCATAGATACGGTTTCTTTTTCTTTTTGAGGAGTGTATTTATCTTGGTAGTAGTTTTCGGCTTTTGATTCAAATGAGCCGTCAGGCTTTGTGGTAATCATTGTACAGCCTCTCTGAGTACCGTATTTGTTGATACCTACATATGCGAGATAGTCCACCGTGTAGTCATAGGTGAGCTGGATGTCTTTATACAGCATGGTAAAGTTGTTTAGGTGGTCGTGTCCGAAGAAAATTCCTTTTGTTGAGCCTAACTCAAGGCATTTGTCGAACAAGCCGTAGTTCTTTTCGCTGGGATATACTACGAGATCCTTTTCGCCTGCTTTGCCGCCTGTGTATTTTGAGTTGGCGGTGTCCTTATAGCCGTTTTCTTTATATTCATTATACGCTGTCAGCATTTCCTGCGGCGGCATATGGAAGAACATAAGAGATTTAGGCGTTTTGTTATTGTTTATCTTTGTGAGTGCCTTTATTTGTTGTTCGTACCATTCTACCTGATTTTTGTGTACGCAGTCATATTTCCACATAATACCAAAATAATCGTTGTCTATGTAGGAGTGAGAGTCTAACATAACAAAGGACTGTGTTATTTCTCCCTTTGAGGTTTGGACATTCACGATATAGTTTCCGTATCCGTCTACATCTTTAGGCCCCGATTGGAACAGGCAGTGTGGATATTTTTGTCTGTTTGAGTATAATTCTGATATGTCTTCTCGGCTGAAATAGGAGTAAGCCTCGGTGTCGTGATTGCCAAAGGCAGGACACCAATATACGCCCAGCTTTTCCATAAGACTCGCAAAAATAACTGCCCCTGTTTTGTTGTTAAATGTGCCGGCCTGAAACGGAACGGGGTATGCTATGTCACCGGTAACGATAACCAAATCGGGCTTTTCTTCAGCTACCATGGCAGCAACCGCATTGATTGCCTGATTATCCTTTTTTACGCTCATAAATCCGGCACCTATATGCACATCGCTGAGCTGCATTACCCTAAAATCATTATCGGTCACAAAGGTTGTGTAGTCGTTTTTTTCTTCGGGGGTGAGCTGTGATGAGTATGACACGGGATTTATACTCTTTATATAATTTTTGCAGGAGGCTACGCATATTGTGTTGATTGCAGTGATTATTGCAATTATGCACAAAAGGGCTATCAGTATTCCCAACAGTACCTTACCTGCGATTTTTTTCTTTTGCTGCGGTGTTCTTTTTTGTTTTTCTTTAGTAGCCATAAATTTTCTTGATACTCCTTATCCGTTGATTAAAAATTTTGCGTGCTCAATAATACTTTTTATTGCAGACACAGTAATAGTGGCACCTGTTATGATTGCAAAAATTCCGTCCGCCGCAAAATTGATTTTTGTAATCAAAAACAGTCCCATCAGTGCGCATATAGTTACAAAGCAGTCCAAAAAGCTGTCGGTAATCAGTGCCTTTATGATGGGTGAGCGGTCCTTCTTATAGAAGTGGCTGTACATTATTCCCATAGCAATTTTTACGAAAACGGTGGTTATGATTATATATGCGTAGCCGGCGCTGTATGCAACCGGCAGGGGATACAGCACACGCTCAAGTCCGTTATATACAAAGTAGCCGCCTGTCACGGTTATTATTATATTGATTACGAAAGTACACAAGCTCTGCGTCTTTTCATTCTGCATGTCGTTCATCTTTTTGTAGAATATAAATCCCAGCAGTGCAATGAGACAACCGAATGTGTCGCCCAAATTGTTTATGGCGTCACAATATACCGACAGTGAGTTGGAACTTATTCCTACAAATAACTTTGTCAAAAATAATGCAAAGTTGGCGATTGTTCCGATTATAGTGGCTGCTTTGCCTGTCTTGTCCATAGGTCATCCCACCTTATTTTAAGTTTACTTAACATAAATTTAACACAGACTTATCATAACATAAATCACACTCCTTTGTCTATACTAATTATGGTGATACTATGGATATGTTAAAGGTTTTGATTTTGTCTGTTGCGTCCTTTGCGGTGCTTTTTGTGCTGACAAAGCTCATGGGTTACCGACAAATATCGGAAATGTCGTTTTTTGATTATGTTGTGGGAATAACAATCGGTTCTGTTGCGGCTGAGATGGCAACTAATATTGATACTCAGTGGTGGCGAGGTATTATAGCTATGGCAGTGTACGCCTTGTTTGAGATACTGTTGCCCTGGATTTCCCGAAAAAGCGTTAGAGCACGCTCATTTATTTCAGGCAAACCCGTGGTACTGATTAAAAACGGACAAATAGATAAGAATGCTCTAAAAAAAGCTCATTTGGATATTAACGACCTTTTAGCGAGCGCAAGGGGACAGGGTTACTTTTCGCTGTCGGATATTGACGGCGCAATTATGGAGACCAGCGGAAAGGTCAGCTTTTTGCCCACGCCGCAAATGCGACAGCTCAATCCTAAAGACTTTAATTTTTCGCCGATGCATACAGGACTTTGTACAAATCTTGTTTTGGACGGAAAAATTATGTACTCTAACTTAAAGGAAACAGGCATTGACGAGCGAAAGTTAAACAAAATTCTCGCCGACAGACAGGTAAGGCTAAAGGATGTATTATTGCTCACATTAAATGAGGCAGGGCAGACAGAAATTTATAAAAAATCATAATCACCGATTTACCTGTGGTTATGAGTGATTCTTTTTGATGAATGTCGATACCTAAGTGCAAAAAATAACCCGAACTCATTTTTGAGTTCGGGTATTTATCGTTGGTGTTAATTATTTTTTGGTTATCATAGCTCTCAGTGAGTTTGCAACGGCTATCAGACATACGCCTACATCGCCGAACACCGCTACCCACATAGGCATTTTCTTTGCAAGAAAAATATCGAGCACAAGTATAACGGCTTTTACGAGAACGGAAAAAACAATGTTTTCCGTAGCGAGACGCATTGTCTTTTTAGCTGTGCGTATTCCCTTAGGGAGAGTAGACAGCGAGTCTCCCATTACAACAATGTCGGCAGCCTCGATTGCAACATCAGAGCCGGCACCGCCCATTGCTATTCCTATATCCGAGGCAGTAATCACAGGCACATCGTTAATTCCGTCGCCCACATAGAGTACGGTTCTGCCTTCAGCTTTTATTTCTTCTATTTCTTTTACCTTTTCAACCGGCAGAAGTTTAGAATAGTGAACATCTATTCCGGCTCTGTCTGCTATGTCCCTTGCAATTTCTTCGTTATCGCCGGTAAGCATTGCCGTTTTTGTAATTCCGAGCTTGCGCATATCGGCTATAGCCCGGCGTGACTCCTCTTTTATAACATCGGCGAATACTATGTCGCCTAAAAATTCTTCGTCATCGCAGCAGTATATTGCAGTTCCGATTAGCTTTGTTTCGCTGAAATCTACACCGACTCTTTCCATAAGCTTTGCGTTGCCGACATAATATTTTGTCCCGTCCACAACTGCACTTACGCCCTCTCCGGCATAATTTTTTGCATCGGTTACTACTGCATCATCTGCAAATCCCGCAAATGCGAGAGCAACTGATTTTGCTATCGGGTGAGTGCTGAATTTTTCGCAGGCGGTAATAATCCGCAGCAACTCGTGATGTTCTTTTTTATCTTTGCAGTGGCAGTGTTTACATTCACATTGTACAAACTCAAATTTGCCGGAGGTAATTGTGCCGGTTTTGTCGAACACGGCAGTGTCACATTTGCCGAGTGCCTCAAGGTAGTTGCCGCCTTTGACGAGCATACCGAACTTTGAGCAGCTTCCTATTCCGCTGAAAAAGCAAAGCGGTACGCTGATTACGATTGCACATGGACAGCTTACTACCAAAGCAGACAGTCCACGGTGCAGCCATTCGTGCCACGAGCCGTGCAGGAACAGCGGCGGTATTATTATAATAAGTATAGCAATGAGACAAACGACGGGTGTGTAGACTCTTGCAAATTTTGTGATGAATTTTTCGGCATTACTCTTTTTATCGGATTCGTCCTCAATCATATCAAGTATGCGAGCGACTGTGGATTCGCTGTAAGGCTTTGTTACTTTGATTTTCAGCGCTCCGTCAATACTGATTGAGCCACCCAAAACTTCGTCGCCTTCTGATTTTGTCAGCGGAATAGATTCGCCGGTAAGGTCTTTCATATCTACCTCAGAGCTGCCTTCGGTTATTATTCCGTCGAGATGTATCTTTTCGCCGGGTTTGACGGAAACTGTGTCGCCTACAGCTACTTCGTCGGGGGATACGGTTATTTCTTTTCCGTCACGGAGAATGTTCACTGTGTCCGGTTTTCTTTCGAGCATATCGGTTATTGACTTTTTGCTTTTTGCTACAGCTTTGGCTTGCAGCATTTCGCCGAGGGTGAACAGCAGCATTACCGAACAGCCTTCGCTGTATTCTTTTATTGCAAAGGCACCCAGTGATGCAACGGTCATCAAAAAGTTTTCATCGAATATTCTGCCGTGCATAATTCCGTCTACAGCATCTCGCACTATATTGAATCCTACTAAAAGATATGATATGCCGAAACAAAGCAGATAGGCGTATTCCGGCAGCGAGGTAAATTCTCTCAGGCAATATCCTATTACAAATAGTATAGTGGCGATTACAAATTTTGTTATTTCTTCTGTTTTTAGTCTGTCGTCACTGTGGTCGTGGCCGCAACTCTCACAGGCGCAGGTGTGATTATGTTCACTCATTTTATATACCTCTCTAAATAGTCTTTGTCATTTTTAATATTTTCGTACATTATAGCACAATGTTTTTTGTATTACAATCTTAAAAATGCCGAGATAATAGACTAATGTCGCATAAAAAGTCAATAGTTATGCTTGAATTTTGTAGAAGTTACACAAAGGTTACAAAAATGTAACAAAATCCTTGTATAAAGTTACTGTAGATTACAATTTGTAAAACTTGGTATAATGTAACACGTTGGTCAAACAACAGATAAGCGAGTTCAATCGAAAACATCAAAAATTTCGTAATCATCAAATCGTCCCCATTGGACGAAATGAAAAAGGAGAGTATTATGGCTAAGAAGAAAACCCTGCTTATAGTTCCGTTTGTACTTTTGTTTACTTTGATTATTTCATTGATAACACCATTTTGTGCATACGCAGAAACAGATGACGGAGGATTTACTCCACGACTCACTGCACCGAGCTCGAGCAGTCCTTATTATTCGAGCAAGCTGAACTATTATTTTCAAACAGGCTACGGTATGCCTAACTGTGTAGCTTATGCCTACGGCAGAATTTATGAGCTTAACGGTGAAAAACCTAAGTTTACACACGGCAGCGCCGGTGATTGGTATTTTATGAACAAGAACGCCGGCTATTATGACTACGGCTCAACGCCAAAGGTTGGCGCAGTTGCCTGTTGGAGTCACCATGTAGCAGTGGTGGAAAAGATAAATTCCGACGGTTCAATCACTTTTTCCGAGTCAAGATGGCAAGCAGAATATTTTGTAGTAGTAAGATACAAAAATCCTGCCGCACATAACCACCAAAAATTCTATGGCTACATCTATACATATAATGAGAAAAAGGCCAAGAGCAATGCAAAAAAATCTAAGCAGGAAAAATTAGGCGAAAAGATTGCAAACAAAAAGGTGAAAAAGAACACCTGTTATATGCAGAAAAAGGCTGATACATATTCGGCACCGTATTCTTCCACCCAAAACAAATTTGTTGTAGCAAAGTTAAACAGTGCAGCAACAGACAATAAGAAAGACAAGAAGATTATTCAAAATATGAATCTTCTCTCGGATAGATTAGGCAAAATATAATATGGCATAATAAAAGCCGACAAGTACGATTGTGTACCTGTCGGCTTTTTGCATATTATATTGTTAGCCCTTAATGTGTCTGAGCTGTTCTTCGTCGAATGTGGAGAGGAACTCGTCATATGAGCCCTTACGGTCAATATACTTGTCACCGCTGATTTCGATAATTCTGTCTGCGATTGTCTCTACGAACTGATGGTCGTGAGAGGTGAACAGAACAGTTTCGGGATAACGGATAAGACCATTATTCAGTGCAGTGATTGACTCAAGGTCAAGGTGGTTTGTAGGCTCATCGAGTATGAGCACATTTGCACCGCTGAGCATCATCTTGCACAGCATACAGCGTACTCTCTCTCCGCCGGAGAGCACATTTGACATCTTAAGTGCATCGTCACCGCTGAATAGCATTCTGCCCAGCCAACCTCTAATGTCAGCCTCGAGTACCTCGTCGGTGTATTGTCTCAGCCAATCAACTAAAGTAAGCTTCTTGCCGTCAAAATAGCTGCTGTTGTCGGAGGGAAAATAGCTGCGGCTTGTGGTAACGCCCCACTTATAGCTGCCCTCGTCAGGCTCCATTTCGCCCATAATTATTTTGAAAAGTGTCGTTTTTGCAACAGCGTCTGAGCCGACAAATGCAACTTTTTCTCTTGGGTGAATAACGAATGAAATATCATCTAGGACTTTTCTGTCGCCGATTGTTTTTGTGAGATGGTCAACTCTCAGCAAGTCGTTGCCGCATTCTCTGTCCGGCTTAAAGTCAACATATGGAAAACGGCGGGAGGATACGGGCATTTCTATCATTTCGAGAGCGTCGAGCTGTTTCTTTCTGCTTGTAGCCTGCTTAGATTTAGCGGCATTTGCAGAGAAACGATTGATAAAGTCCTGCAACTCTTTGATTTTCTGCTCGTTCTTCTTATTTTGGTCTCTTGCCTGACGCTGACGCATCTGTGTGTACTCAAACCAAAAGTCGTAGTTTCCGGTGTAGAGAGTGATTTTGCCGTAGTCTACATCACAGATATGCGTGCAGACTTTGTTGAGAAAGTGACGGTCGTGAGATACAACGATAACAGTGTTCTCAAAATCTAACAAAAAGTTCTCGAGCCAGCTGATAGCGGACAAATCCAAGTGGTTTGTAGGCTCGTCCAACAGAAGAATGTCGGGATTGCCGTACAATGCCTGAGCGAGAAGCACCTTTACCTTCATATCATTTGGCAGTTCTGCCATTTTCATATAATGGTATTCGTCAGTAACGCCAAGCTTGTTGAGCATAAATTCTGCATCGCTTTCGGCATTCCAGCCGTCAAGGTCGGCAAATTCTGCCTCCAGCTCTCCTGCCTTGATTCCGTCTTCTTCGCTGAAATCCGGTTTAGCATACAAGGCGTCCTTTTCTTCCATAATTTCTATCAGTCTCGGATTGCCCATAAGTACAGTTTTTACTACTTCGTACTCATCATAGGCAAAGTGGTCCTGCTTCAGTACAGAAAGTCTTTCGCCGGGTGTGATGATGACCTCGCCTTTGCTCGGCTCAAGCTCACCGCTGAGAACCTTAAGAAATGTTGATTTTCCGGCGCCGTTTGCACCGATTATGCCATAGCAGTTTCCGGGTGTAAAAGTAACATTTACACGCTCAAAAAGCGAGCGTCCACCAAACTGCACGGATATATTGTTTGCTTGAATCATTTGGCTACCTCCGTTTCAATGGTATGATTTTAGCACAAGTGGATAGTAATTTCAACACCAATATATTATCTTCTCACATTATGACATATTTTGCACATTTGCTGTAATATAATTCTGTTGAAAAATATGTAGGGCGTGTGACAATGGCAGTCAAGGACAAGCTAAAAACCAATTTAAAAATCAACAATGTGAGTATGAAACAATGGACAAGATTCGGTCTTTACCTGTTGTTAGGCTTTTTGCTGAGTATAGGCAAAATATCAATGGGCTGTGCTCCCTTTGCCGTGTCAGTAGTGGCGGTGTCAAAAAAGAAAGGCTGGATTTTTTCGGGCATAGGTGCAGCATTGGGATATCTGATAGGCGGAGTGAATACATATTCCGCACGCTATTTGGCGGCTGTAGTTATGGCAGTGATTGGTGCTTTTGCCGCAGAAACCTTTGAACTGAATCTTTCAGCGTCCTTTGGTATGGCAGTTGCTTTTTTTGCAGATTTTGCCACCGGCGTTGTTTTGAATATTCATTTGGGCAGTGAGGTAGAAAAATACATTGTGCTGTTAGGTGAGAGTGTGCTCGCAATGGGAGGAGCATATTTTTTCTATAAAGGGTTGAACACTAATTTTCATAGGTTGAAGCTGCGTGCATTGCCTGTTGCTGACATATGCTGTGTTCTTATCTGCGGAGCTATGATGCTTATGAACTTTTCGCTGATACACATAGGCATTATATATCCTGCACAAATTGTGGCTGTGCCGCTGATTTTGTTGTCGCTTCGCTACGGAGGAGAGCGGTGGGGACTGATTATGGCGTTGTCATTAGGCTTTTCTGTCAGTTTGGTTAGCAGTGATATGCTGTATTTGGCAGGGGCATTTGGATTTTCTGTATTAGTGGCGTCGGTGCTGTCTCCGTTGAACAGCTTTGGTGCGGCGGCAGGATATTTGTGCTCTATGGGATTCTTTTCTGCGGCTGCCGCAGATACGGTGGGACTTTCGGTATTTATAAACAGTCTCATAGGTTCGGCTGTTTTTGTACTTTTGCCGCCGACGATTACAGACAAGATTGAGACGTTTTGGGACAGCTCAAGAGATGTGGCTCCGGACGGAACGCTGAGACAAAATCTTGTGCTTAAGTTGAGATTCGCCTCCTCTGCTATGGCGTCAATAAGCGAGAGTGTGGACCAGGTCAGAGAAAAAATAAACCAAATAAATCGCAGAGAGAATGAACAAAATGCCGCAAATATGACTGACGAGGAATATATACGAAAAGAGATAATACTCGAAAAAACAAACCAGATACGAATGGTGGCATCGGACCAATTTTTTTCTATATCAGATATGCTGGACGATTTGGCTATGGAATTTGACGAGGCGGAAATATTTGACTCCAACGCATCATCAAAAATAAGGCGATTCTTGGGCGATTACGATATTTATCCTACCAATATTTCCGCAATCGAGGACAAGTATAACAGAATGAGGGTTGAGATATTGCTCTCGGGATATGTGACCGGACTTGATAATCCGAAATTTCAGCAGGGGATAAGCAAGATTTGTTCACGATATTTTGATGAGGGCAGAGTAACCAATTTTAAGAACGAGACAATGTTGTCGTTTTTTGAAAAGCCTAATTATAGGTTGTCGGTCGGTTTTGCTCAGCACAGTGCAGAGGGCACCTTGTGTGGTGATACCGTCAAGATTATATCCGATAACAAGGGGCACAGCATTTTGATAATAAGTGACGGTATGGGAAAAGGCTCACGGGCGGCACTTGACGGTGCGATGGGTGCAGGATTGCTGTCTCGATTGATTAACGCAGGCTTTGGCTTTGACAGTGCGCTGAAGGTGGTCAATTCCGCATTGCTGGTAAAAAGTAATGATGAGAGCCTTGCAACTCTCGACATTGCCAATATTGATTTGTTTACAGGAAAATGCGAGATATTTAAGGCAGGCGCACCGGCGAGCTATATCATAAAAAACGGTGGAATAACCCGATGTGAGTTGACCTCAATGCCTGCAGGAATACTGCGGGGGATAGAATTTGCAAAACGGACAGCAGTGCTGGGAGTAGGTGACTCAATACTCCTTATGAGTGACGGCATTACCGACTTAGGCGAGGAGTGGCTGCGCAACAGGCTCAGCACTGTTGATACTGACGATGTTCAGAAGATTGCCGACACAGTTTTGCAGTCTGCAATAAAACAGTGTGAGGGCACAAAGATGGATGATATGAGTATTATTTTTGCACGGTTGGAAAGGAATTGATTATATGGGCGGAATTTTTGGCTATGTGGGAAAAGGGGATTGTAAGCAAAGAATTGTGCGGGGGTTGAAAAGCCTACGCTACAGAGGTGCAGAAATGTCGGGAGTGGCTTTTAGGATAGGAGACGATATACTCTCGGTCAAGGTCCGTGGCGGCGCCGAGAATTTGAGCGAAAAGATTGTAACAGACGCAGATTGCCACACCGCATTGGCTCAGACCGGTGATGCCAACCGTACGAAAGCATCTAATCTTATGGCACCGCCATCGGCGAATAATCTGTTCGCCGTATGTATGGACGGAATTATATCTAACTTTGATGTGCTAAAGAGCCGATGCAATAATCCGTTTCCGATATTGACCGATGAGGATTTGTTTTTGGCGATGCTGTGTATCGGTGACGAAAGAGACAGATTGGCTCTGCTGAAAAAAGTTATATCGGTTACAGACAGCAGACCTACAGTAGCATTCGTGGCGGCTAATGAGGAGGCTATATATTGTCACACAGGAGTTATGCCTCTCGTTATCGGTATTGCCGATGACGGTGTAATGCTGTCCAGTGACATTGTCTCACTCATAGGAATAGCAAAAAAATATGCAGTGCTCTCAACAGGAGATTTTGCTAGGTTGACAAAGGACAAGGTCACTGTGGTTGATTCAAAGGGCAAAAAGGCAAAACGAACACTTTTGCCGTGTCCTAATGAGGCATATGCAGAAAGTGATTATGAGCTTAGGGACGAAATATATTATTGTCCTCTTGTGGCAAAGGAAACATATAATGCACTGACTAAAGGCGACAAAATCAATTTTGATTATATAAAACTTTCTAAAAGGTATGTCGGCTCTCTCAAGAGGGTGATTATCACCGCCGACAGAGATTCTTGTTGTGCTGCCGGTTCAGCTGCGGAAAATTTTAAGAGGATGACAGATGTACCGGTGTATTTTTCGGACTGTGACAGTGTAGCTGACTGCGACTGCATTGTGGACAAGAACACGCTTATTGTTGCTGTGTCACACAGAGGAGAGTCGGTGGAGATTTTGTCTGCACTCGGCTATGCTCATTCCTGTGGAGCAAGAATAGTGTTGATTACAGGCAATCGGCTGTCTGCGGCGGCACGCATTGCCGATGATGTGATAAATACCAAATGCGATTTCGGCAGAGAGAAACTTTCCTTGCGGAGTTTCTTTGCAGAATATATTTCGCTGTGCTTTTTTGGATTGTATTTTGGTAAAAAATGTGATGTCGTGTCCGATTTGTACCAAAATGTTGCGCTTAAAATGGCAGAAATGATGCCCGGTAAAATTGCATCGGCAGTGAAAATATGCCCTCAATTTCCGACAGCATCAAAAAATATGGTGTCGTCGGAAAGATTGATATTTACGGGATACGGAATAGATTACTTTTTGGCTCGTGAGGCGGCAGAAAAGTTCGGTACCGTAGCCGGATTTGATGCTGTAGCGGAAAAACTTAACTATATCGAAAAGCAGTATATTTTTGACTCAAAAAAGAATACTCTTGTTATTGCAATATTGACTGACAGAGACAAAATACAAAAGTCGCTTTTCTTTTTGCGTCGGCTAAAGGCAATCGGTGCGGATATTTTAATATTTACCACTGCCAACGGAGAGCAGGAGATAAATGATTTTGACAATGTGATTTCGTTCAATGACAGCGCTCCTTTGTTTGATCCGTTGTCAGTGGTGGCAGGCTGCTACAAAATGGCAGTCGCTATAGCCGAAGAAAAGATAAGGGCTGCAGAAATACAACCTGACCAAAGTGCATAAAAAACTGCAACCTATGTTGTCATAGGTTGCAGTTTTTCTGCTTTTATTGAGATGTCAGATTCTTGCTACGCCGTCTTTTCTGGCAGCCTCTGCTACTGCTTTTGCTACTGTGTCCTTGATTCTCGGGTCAAAGGCATATGGCATAATGTAGTCCTCGCTGAGCTTGTCATCATCTACGAGAGAGGCGATGGCATATGCGGCGGCTATTTTCATATTCTCTGTGATTTCGCCGGCACGAACATCGAGGGCTCCTCTGAATATACCCGGGAATGCCACAACATTATTGATTTGGTTAGGGAAGTCGGAGCGACCTGTACCCACAATCCTTGCTCCTGCCTTTTTTGCTTCATCCGGCATAATTTCTGGTGTGGGGTTAGCCATAGCCAAAACGATAGGATCGGGATTCATTGTTTTTATCATTTCGGGAGTGAGCACACCCGGAGCGGATACACCGATAAATATGTCTGCACCCTTTACTGCGTCTGCGAGAGTGCCTTTTGTCATAGAACGGTTTGTTACCTTTGCGATAGCCTCTTTAGACGGATTCAGTCTTTCTCTTCCTTCGTATATTGCACCTGTTCTGTCGCAGAGAACAACATCTTTTAGACCGAGCGTCATAAGCAACTTTGCGATGGCGATACCTGCGGCACCGGAGCCGTTGATTACTGCGTGACATTTGCCCAAAGGTTTGCCGATGAGCTTTGTTGCGTTGATGAGAGCAGAGGATACTACTACAGCTGTTCCGTGCTGGTCATCGTGGAAGATTGGAATGTCGCATTTTTCTTTCAGCTTTTCTTCTATCTCGAAACATCTCGGTGCTGATATATCCTCCAGATTTATTCCACCGAATGAGCCGCTTATGTTATAAACAGTCTGGACAAATTCATCTACATCCTTAGTTCTGACGCAAAGTGGAAAAGCATCTACATCACCGAATTCTTTGAACAGAACACACTTTCCCTCCATTACGGGCATACCTGCCTCCGGTCCAATGTCGCCCAGACCTAATACCGCAGAGCCGTCGGTGATTACTGCCACCATATTCCATCTGCGAGTGAGTTCCCAGCTTTTCTTATAGTCCTTTTGTATTTCGAGACAAGGCTCTGCTACACCCGGAGTATAGGCTAATGATAATGCTTCTTTATCGCCTGCCTTTGCACGAGCGGTTACCTCCAATTTGCCCTTCCATTCGTAATGCTTTTGGAGTGATACTTTTCTGTAGTCCATTTTATTTCCTCAACTTTCATTTTATTGTTAAAATTATAATGAAAATATGGCAGAAACCTTAGACGCAGAACGCCTAAGGTCCTCTGCCCTAGTTTTCCCGAAAAATCAAATTTTATAATCTTTCGATATGTGCTGTAATCTTTTCTTCTTTCACATATGGGGTATAGTCGTCTTCCCACGGAAATACATAATCAAGACCGAGAGCATCTCTGGTTTCGTTGATTTCCTTTTGTACAGCCTCGTTGATAGGTACGCCGCTGTTTTCACGCTGCTTCCATATCTCATATTCTTTTTCACCTGCTGTGTAGATACGCTCTGCACCCGGTGCTTTTTTAGAAGCTCGTACTTCTCTGAGAATTTCGCCGACTTTCTTTCTTGTGGCGTCCTCGCCTACAAAGTGCTCTGTGTCGATAGCCATAAAGAAATGACCGAGGTGATAAGGTACAAGATTGCCGTTTTCGTCCTTCCCGTTCAGTGCCTTGCCATACTCACCGTCCTGGAGAGCGGCAGAAAGAAGCTCAATAATCATAGCATAGCCATAGCCCTTGTATCCGCCGAGAGCCTCGCCGATTCCACCGAGAGTAGTCAGTGCGGCAGTACCTTTTCGGATTCTTCTGAGTGCTTCGCCTGCATCACCGGATACCGGTTCACCATCAAGACCTATGATAGTACCGGGATGTACTTCTTCGCCGATACGCTCATAGTATTCTATCTTTCCGTTCTGTGTGATAGAGGTTGCACAGTCGATAACGAAATCAAATTTTTCATCCGATGGAATACCCATAGTCAGTGGGTTAGTACCGAACATACCCTCCACACCGAATGTAGGCGCAACCGATGGTCTTGCGTTTGTGCCGGTAAAACCGATACAGCCTTGTTCTGTGGCTTGTGTAGCATAGTAGCCTGCGATACCGTAGTGGCATGAATTGCGGACAGCTACCATACCGAGACCGTACTGTTTTGCTTTGTCTATAGCCATTTGCATAGCTTTTTTGCCGATTACCTGGCCCATGCCGTCATGACCGTCTACTACAGCAGTGGTAGGAGTCTCTTTTACTACTTCAAAGTTAGTAACGGGCTGCTGAATACCTGCCACGATTCTGTCAATATAAATCGGTTTAAATCTGTTGCAGCCGTGGCTTTCGATACCCCTTTTGTCTGACTCTAATAGTACATCCGTGCATATTTCGGCATCCTCACGAGGTACGCCGTAGCCTACGAATGCGTCTGTAACAAAATCAGTGATTAAGTTCCAAGGACAAATAACTTTTCCCATAATTAAGTCTCCTTTTCTATTATCTTTCCCAACTGCGAGAGCGTTCTACCGCTCTCTTCCAGTTAGAATATTTTTTGTTTCTAAGATCTATTGACATAGATGGCACAAATATCTTGTCTACCTGACGGTTTGATTCAATTTCTGCCGTGTCTTTCCATACGCCTGTGGCGAGTCCTGCCAAATATGCTGCACCGAGAGCCGTTGCCTCTCTGTTCTTAGGACGGTTTACATTGCAGCCGGTCATATCAGCCTGCATCTGCATCATTATGTCTGATACACTGGCTCCGCCATCGACTCTCAGGTCTTTGAGCATAATGTCGCTGTCGCTCATCATAGCTTCCAGCAGGTCGGTCATCTGATATGTGATACTCTCTAAGACAGCACGGCATACATGCTTTTTGTTGATGGAACGGGTGATGCCCACCATTATGCCTCTGGCATACATGTCCCAATACGGTGCGCCTAATCCTGTGAATGCCGGCACAAGATACAGACCGTTTGTGTCCTCAACTTGTTCTGCATACTCGTCACATTCCCGAGCGCTGCTGATTAGCTCCAATTCATCACGGAGCCATTTTATTACAGAGCCTGCATTGAATGCCGAGCCCTCAAGGTCATATGTGATTTCGCCGTTTAAGCCCCACGCAATTCCTGACAAAAGGTTAGAACGGCTGTCTATACGGCTGTCGCCTGTATTCATAAGCAGGAAGCAGCCGGTGCCGTATGTATTCTTAGCCTGACCTTTTTCGAAACAGCCCTGACCGAACAGTGCGCCCGGCTGATCGCCGATAGCTCCGGCGATAGGTATTCCTTTCAGCTCCTCAATGCCTGTGATTTTTGCTACCTCACCGTAGATACAGCTTGATGGCTTAACCTCAGGCAGAATGTTCATAGGTATATCCATAATCTCGCAGAGATGTTTGTCCCAACAGAGATTGTCTATATCGAACAGCATCGTGCGGCAGGCATTGGAGTAGTCTGTCACATGAACAGCACCGTTTGTCAGATTCCAAATCAGCCATGTGTCTACTGTGCCGAAAAGCAGTTCGCCTCTTTCGGCTCTTTCACGGACACCCTCTACATTGTCGAGTATCCATTTTATTTTTGTTGCACTGAAATATGCGTCAATCAGCAGTCCTGTTTTGCTCTTTATGTAGTCGGAGAACCCTTGCTTCTTTAGCTCCTCACAGTAGTCGGCTGTTCGTCTGCACTGCCAAACTATTGCGTTGTATACAGGATTGCCCGTCTCTTTGTCCCAGATGACTGTAGTCTCACGCTGGTTTGTTATGCCTATTCCGGCGATTTGCTCCGGCTTAATGTTTGTGTGTCGGATGCATCCCATCATTGCACTTATCATAGAGAATAAAATCTCTGTAGCGTCGTGCTCTACCCATCCGTTTTGGGGATAATATTGGTTGAATTCGTTTTGCTGTTTAGCTACGATTTCGCCTTTTTTGTTGAATATGATAGCACGGGAACTTGTGGTGCCTTGGTCCAGCGCCATTATGTACCTTTCTGCCATTGGGTTCCTCTCCTTTGCTCAATTTTGAGCATAATAATAAGGTTGCAAAACACTGTGCTTTACAACCTTAATTCTACCATTATTAACATTTTCAGTCAACAAACCAAAGTAACAAAAATTATATCGCATTTTTGGTTATTATTACTCACGAACAGACTTGTTAATAAACAAATCGGTCTATATATACAGAAGTATCAGTCGATATTGTTTTCGATAAAGTTGACGATGTCCTCGACTGTTTTCATATTTTCTATAGTCTCGTCGGGAACCTCTATCGAATATTGGTCCTCTATTGACATTACTATATCGATTGCGTCCAAAGAGTCAGCGCCCAAATCCTCTGCCAGATTTGATGAAAGCTCAATTTTGTCCGCAGATATTCCTAATTGCTCCGACAGTATTTCTTTTACTTCGTCTAATATCACAAAAGTTCACTCCTTCAAAAAGTTGTTGTTATATTCAACTTTGTGTGCTATTATCATATTATAAACTTTTTACTCGTTTGTCAATAACAAATTTTTTAGAGGTATTGAATATGGAAAAGAACTTGAATTTCGGTCTTATCGGTTATCCTTTAGGCCACTCTATGAGCAAGGTTATTCACGAGCAGCTTTTTGCATTGTCCTCTGTGAAGGGAACATATGAGATGATAGAGGTAGCTCCCGAAAGCCTAAAGGAAACCTTCAATAAAAAATTAATTTCTCTCAGAGGTTTTAATGTTACTATTCCACACAAGATAGATATTATCACTATGCTGGACGAGCTGTCAGACAGGGCAGAGCTTTTCGGAGCGGTCAATACCGTGGATGTCAGAGAGGATAAGATTGTCGGACACAACACGGATTGCGTAGGCTTTTTGAGAGCACTTGAGTCAGCAGATATTACACTGGGCGGCAACGTGCTTTTGTGCGGCAGCGGCGGTGTTGCCCGTATGATAGCATTTGAGACGATTTTGGCAGGTGCTCAGCTTACTGTAGCAGTCAGAGAGTCTGATATCCATGCCGCAGAGGAAATAAAAAAAGAAATAGAGCAAAAAACCGGCAAGACTTGTACCATTATGCTTTTGGCAGATGTGAGTGACTCCTACGATTTGATAGTCAACGGAACTCCCGTGGGTATGTATCCTCATATGGATGCTTGTCCTCTCCCTAAAGATATTATCCAAAAAGCCGGTGCTGTGTTTGATGTAATATACAACCCGTTAGAAACAAAGTTTGTCAAATATGCAAAAGAGGCAGGGCTAAAGTATTCGGGCGGATTGTCTATGCTCGTTTGGCAGGCTGCTGTTGCAGAGGAGATTTGGAATGATGTTAAGTTTTCTGTAGATGATATAAAAAAGGTTACAGAAATAACAGGCAGGGAGTTGACAAATAATGGCTAACATAGTACTGTGCGGATTTATGGGCAGCGGAAAAACTGTTGTGGGCAAGGAGCTTGCGAAAATAATGGGCTGCAAGTTCGCCGATACAGACGAGATGATTGAGGCTGAGCAAGGGGTTACCATCAAGGCGATTTTTGCCACACACGGCGAGGACTATTTTCGTGACCTTGAGCACGAGATGTGCAAAAAGGTGGCAGGAATGAAGAATTGTGTGATTTCTACCGGCGGCGGAGCTATGACCTATCAGCGCAATGTGGATGCAATTAAGCAGTACGGAGCAAAGGTGGTATTTTTGGATGCCTCCTTTGATGTTATATGTGACAGAATCGGCGACAGTAACAATCGCCCCCTGTTTAAGGACCGGAAAAAAGCAAAAGAATTGTACGACGAAAGAAAGAGCAAATACCATGCTGCAGCCGATTACATTATCGACGGAAATATGAGTGCACGCAAGACAGCCCTGGAAATTGCGGATATGTTTAAATAGTTACAAAAATTACGGTTTTATATTTTATGTTGAAATATTTGTATCGTTGTGCTATAATGTCACATATTTGAGGTCAGTGCATATATTTTTTGTACAATAAAAATGAGGTGTCAAATGAATGAGCACTAATTCATCCCAAAAGTCTGTTAAGCATGACGTAAAAATGTTTAAGAAATATAGAAATTTGCTGGGTGAGCTTACGAGAAAGAACATCAAATTAAAGTATCGTAACTCTTGGCTCGGTATTTTTTGGTCTTTCTTACAGCCGTTGCTTAATATGATAGTTCTTTCTGTAGTATTTACAGGATTGTTCGGTAAGAGTAACAAGCACGTTATTTGTTATCCGGTATTCTTATTTGCAGGTCGTCTTGTATATGATTTCTTCAGTACCGCCACAAAGCAGGCGATGACCTCCTTCAGACGAAATGCCGCTATCATCAAAAAGGTGTATGTACCTAAGTATATGTACCCGCTTTCGTCCATCTTTTCCACATTTGTTACATTTGCGATATC
>OLHG01000336.1_pt1 | contig 34013 bp, 65 predicted proteins | sample 1605971 | NCBI WGS metagenome assembly OLHG01 (sample SAMN03283289) | human gut metagenome | biome: human-associated habitat; material: feces | host: Homo sapiens | place: Peru | collected 2012 | reverse complement strand
TAACACTGGAAAGAAAAAGGAGGTGTCAGAAATGGCAAAAAAGAGTAACACTGGAAAGAAAAAGGTAGATGTTATTAGTTTAGATAACAAGCCAATTAATCCAGAGGTACAAAAAGAAAAAGTAGAAGTACCTACAAAATTTGTTAAAGTTGTACCTACTACTCCAAAAACAGCAGAAAGTAAAATCAAATTAAACAATGGAAGAGTATATAAAAACTTAGGCAACGGTTATTGTATGTATGCCGATAATGGCGAAGTATTTAGAAAGTAGTGATAATATGGAATTTATCAAATTGAGAGAAGATAGATACTTAATCAAAGATAGTAATGGTTTGATAGTATCTAATGATGAGAAATTAAAATTAGAAAAGAAAGAATTAATCATTAAAGATATAGAAAGTAATGAGTGTCAAGGAAAGACTACTCAAAGAATTGAAGAAATAGATAGGGAATTGGAAAATGGAAACAAGTCTAAATCTAACACTATCAAAAAAGCAAAGTCAACTACTAAATGATATAATTAGTCCTAATCTAACTGAAATATATGTATTAGGAAGTACACAAAGTGGCAAGACCTTTGATATATGTTTAGGGTGTATCTTATATGCTCAAGTCTTGTATAATTATAATCCAAATGAAACTTATTTTGGCTCTATAACTGGTTGGAGTTTAGAAACATTAAAAGGTAACATAATAGAGCCTTTAAAAAAGTTTCTAGATGATATGAAATTAGAAAAAGGAAGAGATTATATACTAAGGTGGCAAACTGATGAAAAATATCTAGAAATATACAACATTAGATATTATTTCTTTGGTTTTAATAATATTCTTGCATTCAACAAGATATTAGGTAAACCTTTAATATTTGAGTGGATAGATGAAAGTGCTAGAATATACTCACAGGATAATTTAAGAGAGCCATTTAATGAGTTCCCGGGCAGACAAGTATCTTATGCAGACCATCCTTATTTAAAAACTATACATTCATTTAATGTTGAAGGTGGAGAAAATCATCCATATAAGATTGACTACATAGATAAGAAACCTTATGCTAAGCATTATTCTTTCTTTCCTTATGACAACCCTAAAATAAAAACGGAAGAAGCAATGCGAAAGGTATTAGAAATGTTTCCTCCTGGTAATTTAAGAGAACAAAAGATATTTAATAAATGGATACTTGCTACTGGTAGGGTATTCAATGTTATAAACACCATAGATAATCTTGATAATTATGCTTTTAGAGAGATAGGAATAGGAATAGACTATGGTTCAGTTCACGCAACAGCCTTTGTCCCTATTGCCCTTGCTTATGATAAAGTAAATAAGAAATGGGTATTAATAAGGTTAGAGTATTATTACCATAATGCCAAAGAAGAACAAGATAATCCTACAACTGAATATTTTAGTAAGCAATTAAGATTATTCTTATTGTATTTAAAAAGTGAATATGGGCAAGTGCCTATTACTACAATAGTATTAGATAGTGCTTCTGTTCACTTCCATAATAGGTTAATTGCTGATAATATACCACATACATTAATCAATAAAAGTATGGATACTGTGATTGAGGGAGTTCAATATATGCAGTCTTTGTTCTATAAAGGATATCTACTTGTATATAAACAAAAAGCGATTAAGCATATAACTGATAGTGGTGAATTAATTTATAGTGGCAAAGATGATGGATTGCTTGAATTAGAAAGTTATAGATATGATTTAAAGGCAAGTGCTAAAAGTGGTAAAGAAGCCTATGTAAAAGAGTTTGATGACCATAATGACGCATTAAGGTATATCATAATAGAGTTTAAAGAAACTGATAGAGCACCAGTGGTATAAAAGGAGTTGAATATATGGAGATTAGATGTAAATCTACAAAAAGATATTTATTTAAGATAGAAATTGAAGAATATTATAAAAATCTAAAGAAGATGGGAATAGAAGTAGAAACTCCTTTGGTAATAGAATATCCTTGCCCTAAATGTAAGATGATAGAAGTATATGAAATATATCCTACTCATTACATACATATAAAAAGTTATAAAAGAGATGTTGACAATAATAAATAATTATGCTATAATTTAAGAGATAGAAAAGTGCGAAAAAGTGTGTCGTAAACATAAGAAGCATATAGTTAAAGAGATAACTATATGTTTTTTATTATTTATACACATAGAAAGGAGTTAAAAATGAGAACTCTAATAAAGCAAATAAGTGCCATTTTTAATAAATTAATCAGCAAAATTGCAGAATTTATGCAAAAATTAAGATTAAATTACGAAAATAATAAGAAATGGACTTTGTATTTATATTTAAATGGTCAATGCATAGATAAAAGAAAGATAGATAAAGACTTTGCTCCTATGGGTAAGTTCTATGTAGTAAAAGTAAGAGGCATGATACATTTACTAGGAACTAATAGAAAAGTGCAAATAGTAGTTCAAAGTTATAAATATAAATTTACTGATGAAAAGAAAAGAGAGGCTCATATTGAAACTCTAATATATGAAGGAGTTGATATTAAATGAATAATCAAGTAAGATTAAAATCAGCATACAACTATTTAGAGGCTCCATATATAAGAGTAGAGGCAACAGTAACTCAGCCCGGTATAACTAATGGAAAACCTAATATTTACAAGAAAAATGACTATATAATTGCTCCCAGTGGCAAAAAGGTCGCTACATATATAGTTAATCAAATATTTGGCTCAGATTTAGTAACACAGACAGAGGGACTATCAATAAATTGGTTAATGCCTACACTTAAAGAGAGCCTAGAATTAGCAGTATATGAAGAAGAAAGTTTTATATTAATAAATAAGTTTGATAATAAGATATATCTAGAATGTATTAAGAAATCAGACATACACGATTTAGTACAAAAATATGATAAAGTAATAAGTGGTACTATCGTACAAGAGTTTGTTACTAAAGAAGATATATACGAACTTCATAGAAATATTAAGTTAGAGAATGGTATTACTTATATGACTATGGAAGTATACAAAGAAGATAAAGGCGATAAATTAATACCTGTTGATTTAGGAACATTTAATCTAAGAACTGGTAATGAATACATTGCTAAGTACATATTACCCTATGAAAATCTAATTAATATAGATATAGGTCAGAATTTCTTTAAAGATAGTAAAAAATTCTTAAATGAAGAAATGGAAATATTCAACACCTTTGTTGATGAAATAGAAAAGACCAAAACTAAAATAGTGACAAGTCAGCACTATCAAAGTGGGGATATAGTAACTAATTGGCAACCTGCATCTAATCATTATAAGGTAGATACATTAAGTGTTGGTAAATTAGCAGATTACTTTACTTTATTGCCTGGTGATAAAGACCACCAATTATTTGAATTTTTACAAGGTGATATTAGATTTAATGAATATATTAGTTCGTTTAAGTTTTGCGATTATCAAGTAATTCAAATGGCTGGACTAAGTCCTGCAACATTTGGATATGAAAAAGATGCTTATCAGAATGTCGATAGTATAGATTTAAGTAAGAATAATTCTGATATGACTATTGAGGCAATAAAAACACAAATAGAGCCTCAAATAAATCATTTACTTGAAAATGTAGTAAAAGCACAACAAGCAAATAATATACAAGTTAATTTAATACCTACCGAGTTAAATTGGGATTATGGAGCAAATGAGAAATTTAATGATATGAAGAAACTCCAAGTATTAGGAAGAATTCAAAGTGTTGGAAGTGTTCCATATAGCATAAAGGCTAAAATAATAATGCCTATACTTAACAAGTTAATTGACGATGACTATGTAGGTAAGAATAGTAAATTAATAGAGGAATTAATTAATGCTAATAAAGAGGAAGAAGAAGAAATACAAGTTAAGTTTGGAGAAGTATAATGAAGAAAGACCCATTTAGTTTATTTATAGAAGATAGTGCTTACTATTCAAAGAATGAATATTATAAACTAATGTATGAAACTAAACGAATATTCTTCGATTACCTATACAAGAATAAAACACTAGCAGAGTTTAAAAAGGAAACAACTAAAATATGGGAAAAGGTAGACCATAAATATATGGCTGAAAGAATAAAAGAACTTGAAGATATGATAATGGCTAGAGATTTAGAGGGAAATAAAATAATAAATCCTGATGCTCAATATAAACAAATATATGAATTAGCAAGTGAAAAAGTATTCCAAAATGTAGAGAAAAAATATAAATATAACATTGATGAATATTATAAAGGCAGAAGAAAAACTGCAAATAAAAGTTATATAGATAGAGAGAGTTATTTATCTAAACTGGTAACTAAATATGATGAAGTACAAGCAACTATACCATACCATAATAAAGATGGAAGTGTAAGAAGTTGGCATAATATAGCAGATTATAATTCAATGCTTTATAACACTAATCTTAATCATGCAGGTTGGAATAGAACAATGTATGATGCTAATTTATTAGAGAAAGAACTTTTATACTTACCAGCCCATACATTCGCTTGTCCTTTATGTATGCCTTATCAAGGAAAGATATATAACAAAGAAGGAAAGAGTGGATATACTTCTGATGGAATTAAATATTATTCACAAGAAGATGCAATTGCTGGTGGTGTAGGTCATCCTAATTGTAGACACCAATGGACTATATATTGGGATAAAGACCAAATACAAGAAAATGATTATAATTCTGATAAGTGGCAAGAAGATTATGAAAAAAAGCAAAAGATACAAGCCTTACAACTAAAAAGAACTAAATTAAAAAATGATAAAAAAATATATGAAGGTTTAGGAAATGGAAGTGAGGTAGATAAAGCAAATGCTAAAATAAAAATGATAAATGCTACTATAAAAGAATTAAATAAATAGACCAATTGCTATTAAGTCTATAAAAGGTTAGCAGTCGCGACACACTTTTATCACTTCTAAAAAAAGGAGAATGATAAATATGAATTTTGATATTACTAAATATCTAAAAAACAAAGAGATTACTATAAGTAATGATGACCTAGATGTTTCTGCAATGGAAAAAGACCTTTATAAAGGCTATACAAAGAATAGTGATATTCCTAAGGCTGATTATAGTGGTTATGTAAAAAAAGAAGATTATACTAAACTTCAAGGAGATTATACAAGTCTAGAAACTAATTACAACAATACTGTTAAAACTTTAAGCGAAACAAATGACAAGATGACTAGATTAAGTCTAGAAAATAAACTTGTTAAAAAAGGATTTAAAGAAGAAAATTTTGATGAAGTAGTTAAATTAAGAAATAGTCTTTATGCTGATGAAAAAGATGATGATAAAGCAATTGAAGGAATAGTAACTAGATTTAAAAACACATACTTCCCAGAAACAGAAAAGAAGAATAACATACCATTTACACAAGCACCTAATGAGGGTGGAGTAAATGGAAACAATGCTAATACTGGTAAAGATATAAAGATAACAAGAGGTACTAGCATTAAAGATTTAATGATACCTGTAACTAAATAATTTTAGTTAAATATAGAGGAAAGAAAAGGAGGAAGAAATTATGAATTTTACAGGAGTAAATTTAGACCTACAAGGTTTAATGAAAAGAACTTATGCTAATTTACTATACAATTCTCAATACTATAAAATGCTAGATAGAAGATTGTTTGAAGTTGGAAGAACCGGCACTCCAATTATTGAGATTGTTAAGCAATTAGACACTGCATTAAATGTAAGAAATAATGTAGAAATCGCACAAGGAGGAATTGCAAACGAACTTGCTACTTACAATTCAGTAAAAGTTGACTTAACTGAGTTACCTATGGATTATTCATTTAGAGTAAGCCCTATTGTAATGGGTAGTGGTATCGAAAGAGCAATTGAGGGACAAATCGAATTAAAAGAGGCTCAAATCTCTAGACAAATCGATGTATATGGCTTTAATAAATTAAATGCTGATATTACAGGACCTCAAGATGGTTCAATGGCTTATACAGATGGACAATGTACTAAATGGGCTCCAGCAAGTGGAACTGAAACTATTGAATTAATTAATGATTTAAAATCAAAATTATTTGATAGAAATATCTATGATGGCTACCTATTAGGACTAAGTTCAACTGCTTATGCTTATTTCATTTCAAGTTTAACATCTATCTTAAAATATGAAACAAGAGCAGGTGTTGAAGGTGTTGATATGGGACAAGTTGCTAATGCTTATGGTGTTAGTGTATTCCAAATCAATTCAAATGTAATTGAAAAAGATAAAGAAGGTAAAGATACAAATGTAGTTGGATACTTTGCTAATGAAGTTGGTATAGTTGGTGATACATTCTGGAGTTCATTTGCTCAATACAATGGTAATTTCCCTGGATACCCTGGATACTTCGTTGTTGAAGGAAATGTAATGTTTGGCTCAAAAGTAGTTAGACCAGAAGCAGTAATTAAATTGGTTGAAACTCTACCAATCGTATCTGCAGGTTCATTCGATGCGGGAACTCATGCACAAGAATATACTCAAACTACTCCATTCAGTGGAACTGATGTTGAAAGGTTTGAAGCAGGTGGTTTACCAGCAGGATTAACACTTAACCCTACAACTGGTGCTATTACAGGTACACCTACTGAAGCAGGAGATTATCATGTTTCTGTATATGGTATTGATAAATATGGTAACTACTCTAATGCTTATAGTGGCGATATAGTAATTGCCTAAATAGAAATGAGGTGGGAAAATGCAATTTTTCACAAAAGAGGAATTCGGTATTAAATATCCCGAATACTCGAATGTTGATATTTCAACTTGGCAGATAGAAACAGTAAGTGAGGTAATTTTCTCACAAATAGGCTTAAGATATAGGGATGCTAGTTGGGATGCAATTAGTGTCCCTTTGCCTATTAAAAATGCTTCTATGGAACAAATGAGATTTTTGTTAGAACACGATATTCCATTTGTTGACTTTGATAAAGATATAAAGGCAGGATCAATGAGTTCTCCTTTAAAGACTGATTATTCTACTTTAGCATTAAGAATACTTGCTAATAATGGATATCTATATAGAGGTACACCAATGTCAAGTAATATGGCTCTTACTATACCTTTTGGAGGCGAATAAAATGTTTCTAGTCAACGGTATGAAAGCAACATTAAGACAATTTAATCGTGATGAAAGTGATGAAATATTTGATGATACTAATTACAGAGAAATCACAATTAAATGTTGTCCTTATGATTGTGAAAGTGCTATAAAGTTTGGTATTTATACTCATCCTGAGGCTACTGGTTATTATCAAGTTGGAAGACTTGTTGATGTAAAAGTAGGAGACCAAATTATTTATTTAGGCAAATATGCTGATAATAAAGTCCATACAGTTTTAAAAGTTCAAGATGCTTGGATATTTAATAGAGTAGAGAATAAGATTATAGTGGTTAAATAATGGCTGATGTTAAAGTAAATTGGTATCCAGGAAAGAAAAAGGAAGTATTAGAGGCTTCTGATAAGATAATGTATGCAATAGCAAGACAGACACTTGACAGAACATTTTCTCATATTCCTATGTCAAAAAGAAAAGGAGTAGTCCATATGAGACAAACTTCTATGTCGGCAGGAGTTAGAGGAAGTAATGAAAATTATTATATAGGTTCTTATACTAATTATGCTAAATATGTATGGGTTATGCCTAGCACTACTAATTGGAGTGAGCCAGGAACTTTTGGAAAATGGTACCAAGAAATATATACTAAACAAAAGAAAAGTATAGTTGGAATTGCTATAAAGGAGAATAAATTGAAATGACAAGAGAGTTATTAGAAAAAAAACAATTAATCTTAATTAAATATCTTCAAAGTATAGTTGATGGATATACCATTGATAAATGGAAAATAAAAGCCGAATATTCAACAAATGATAATGATAGTAGGGTAATAGTCGTGCAAGAGCAAAGTGGGCAAAAACAGGTGTTTTATGGCGATATATTGCCTATGTATAATTATTATATGGTTGACATATATGGACTTACAATTAAAGAGTGTAAAGAATTGTCTTTATTAATAGGTAATCTAATAGGAAAATCAGAAAGAATAGAAGTTGAAAATAAAGAAACTAATAAATTGGAAAGGTGGCAAATTATTTTTACTCAATATGTTAATCCACAAGCAATAGAGTATATGGATATCAGAAGAGTTGGATATAATTCTACTCTACAATGTATTATAAGTAAGATTTATGAAAAAGATTTATAGAAAGGAAGTGTAAATATGAATGAATTTTATGTAAATAATAGAGAAGTCATCAAAAATTTAGGTTTAAATACTGGTACCAGTTCAGCGCCAGAATTTACTCCTATGTGTACGACTACCGAAGTTGGCTTGACAACTGATTTAGAGCAACAAGACTGGTATGTATTCTGTGATGCTATTCAAAGAAGTATAATCACTGGTGCTTCTATCTCTATTGACACTACTGTTAAAATTGATATGAATAATGCTTCAATAGTTAAGATATTAGGCGATATTCATACATTAATCAAAGATGGTACTGTCGCTCAATTTAATAATCAATTAGTACAATTTGAATTATTAACAGGAGTTCAAGAAGGAGCATTAACTTATACTAAGTATAAGGTACCTTGTACTTTGAATTTTAGTAATTTAGGTGGTCCAGCCGAAGATAGTGGCGAGTTTGCATTGACTATTGTTGTAACTGGTAAAGGAGAAGTTGTAACAGGATAAACCTATGAGGGTTGGGTTAAAAGCCCAGCCCTTTATTTTGTTATAAGGAGGTGGAATAAATGAATGGAGGAGAAGTCATCTTCAAGTTTAAAGGAGATGATAAGGACCTAGAAAAAAAGACTAATGGTGTATCTGGTAAATTGAAAGCAAGTACAATCGCTATTGGCAATTTGATGTCTAGTGCAATAGAAAAGGTTGGTAGTTCCTTATTAGGTCTTGGTAAAGATGCATTGCAAGGTGTTGCTGATTTAGAGCAAAATATCGGCGGTGTTGAAACTTTATTTAAAGATAGTGCTGATGCAGTCATAGAGAATTCTAAAAAAGCTTATACAACAGCAGGAATAGACGCCAATAAATATATGGAACAAATAACATCATTTAGTGCTAGTTTATTGCAAAGTCTAGGTGGAGATACTGCAGAGGCAGTCAAAGTCGGAGATATGGCTATTCAAGATATGGCGGATTAACAAAATAGTCCGAGTTAAACGCATTGAACCTTATCAAGGGTGTGTAGTGTAAACTATGCTAACGGTGAAACTCCTAACGTGAAGTCGAGGACAATACCGTGGTAAGCCTATGAAAATAGGAAACTGTAACGACTATTCCGAAAGGAAGTAGAATTATTATTGATACATAATTCGAAGTGGTGCGATTGACACAAATACAAATTTATGGTATAATACTACCAAATAAAAGGAGGATTATACTGATGTGGAAAGATATAAAAGGATATGAAGAAATATATAAAATTTCTGATACAGGAGAAATATGGAGCAAGGATAGATGGTGCATTGATAAAAAAGGACGCAAAAGATTTAGAAAAGGAATGAAATTAAGCCCAGATATCGCTTCAAATGGTTATTATAGAATTACTTTTTCTAAAAATGGCAAAAAGGTACAAAAATATTTGCATAGATTAATTGCTGAATATTTTATACCAAATCCAAATAATTATCCACAAGTAAATCATATAGATGGAAATAAGTTAAATTGTAACATAAAAAACCTTGAGTGGGTTACAAATCAAGATAATATAATTCATGCTTATAAAAATGGACTTATTAATCATGTTAGAGGAATTAATCATCCGAATTATGGTTTATGTGGTGGGAAAAGCAAAAAAGCAAAAAAAATAATCGCTAAGAATATAATAACTGGCGAAACAAAAATTTATGATGCAATGATAGAAGCAAAAAAAGATGGATTTTTACCATCAGAGATTTCTAGATGTTGCAATCATGGAGGAACACATCATGGATACGTATTTGAGTTAATATGAGATAGTCTACTCCCCTAATAAATATCGGGAAACCGAGGGTATTAAAGGAATTCAAATAAATTTGGTACTGCAATAGAAAGTATTCAATATGCTTATCAAGGCTTTGCTAAACAGAATTATACCATGTTAGATAATTTAAAATTGGGTTAACAAAATAGCTCAATTAAAACCTCGTGAAAACGGTGGAACTCTTACCAAGTAAAGTTGGAGACAATACCGTGCTAAGTTTAAATTATTGACATCTTGTTATATTTATGATAAAATTAAATTAGATATAACGAGGTGGTAAAATGAAATGGAAAATATTAAAAGAAAACGAAAATTATTCTATTAATGAAAAAGGAGAAATAAAAAACAATATTACTAAAAAAATATTAAGCCCATCAATTAATAAAGATAGTGGCTATTATCAAATAGATTTATGGAAAGACAATAAATCAAAAAAGTATACTTTGCATAGATTAGTGGCAAATAATTTCATACCTAATTTAGAAAACAAACCTACAGTAGACCATATCGATGGGAATAGGTTAAATAATAATGTTTCTAATTTAAGATGGGCTACTTATTCGGAACAAAATTCGAGATTTAATACTTTTGGTGTAAGAAGTGAAAAGATAAAAGTAATAAATATAAATGGAGAAGAATTAATATTTAATAGAATAAAAGATGTTGCAGAACATTTCAATTGTAATATTTCTAACATCTCACAAATGTTAAAAAAAGGAACATTTGGAAAAAGAGGAAAAACAAGAAATTATAAATTTATTTATATAAAATAATTTAAAAAAGTGTAACGACTATTCCGAAAGGAAGTACACTCAAGTGAGTGGAAGTGCGAGGCTCTCGTAAGAGATGAAGAGATAGTCTACTCTATATAGAAATATATAGCAGTTCATAAGAGAACGGATAGAGATTAACGACCTCTATTGAATACAAGGTACGGTGGAACAAAAACAGAAATGGAAAGATTACTTGCTGACGCCGAAAAGATATCAGGAGTACATTACGACATTTCTAATTTAAATGATGTATTTAATGCTATTCATGTAATTCAAGGAGAATTAGATGTAACAGGAACGACAGCAAAAGAAGCCTCTACTACTATAAGTGGTTCAATAAATAGTGCTAAGTCAGCATTTAGTAATTTTTTAAGTGGTGCAGGTGGAATTGAAGAAGTAATAAGTACCTTTACTACTGCTGGAACAAATATATCAAATGCTATAATCAAAATGGCACCTCAAATAATAACTGGCTTAACTACTTTATTGAATAATTTAGTACCTATGATAGCACCTTTACTTCAAGCAATTTTACCAGCACTAATACAAGGGACGTCAACATTAATGATGGGGCTAGTTCAAGCGTTGCCTAGTATTATTCAAATATTAATGGGTATGCTACCTACTATTATTCAAGAATTGGCAAATATGTTACCAACTATACTTACTTCATTAATTCAAGGGTTAGTTATGATTATTCAAGAATTGGCTAATCAATTGCCTATATTGATGCCAGTTATCATAGATGCTATATTAGGAACATTGCCTATATTACTTGATAATTTGCCTTTATTTATTATGGCAGGTGGTAAATTGTTAGGTGGTTTAATTGCTGGTATATTAAATTCAATACCTATTTTACTTGCAAGAGTTGGAGAAATAGTAATATCAATAGTTAACTATTTTAAAAAATTGCCTAATATGTTAAAAAGTGTTGGTATTAATTTATTAAAGGGCTTATGGAATGGTATTAAATCTGCTAAAGATTGGCTACTAGATAAGGTTGCTGGTATAGGAAAATCAATAATAAAAAAAGTTAAAGGAATATTTGGTGTACATAGTCCATCAACCGAATTTGCTTGGATAGGTAAAATGAATATGGTTGGTTTAGAAGAAGGTATGGAAGATATGGAAGGACAGGTTAATTCAACAGTTGGAGGAATGTTTGACGATATGTTTAGTTTATCGCCTAGCCTATACGGAAGTTCAAGCACTAATTTAAGTCCACAAGTTAATGTAGTAGTAAATAATAATATGGAACAAGACCCATTAGGACAAATGGTTAATAATATTAAGACATTTAGTGGTGGTTCTAAAAATGACTATAATTATGGAATGGGAGGAGCGTAAAAATGAGTAGATTAAAAATGTTAATAAATGATGAAGAAGTAGTATGTAATAAAGAATTTACTATAACAGAGGAAATGCTTACTACTTCCTCTACCATTCTTAATAATTGCTATCCAAAAAGTTGGGAAAACGACAAAAATTATGTCTCTAGATTTTATTATCCTAAAGATTATTCTAAATGTAAGATATATAAAGATGATGCACTTGTCTTTTGTGGAGTAGTAAAAAATTCTGGTAACATAAGTCTTAACCCTAGATATCCTCATTTTTGTAGTTTACAAATTTTAGATTTCAAAACTTTACTTAGTGAGGGTGAGACTTTAGATTTTGTTATAAATAATAAGACAATAATCGAAGCAATAGAAATGATAATAGATGCTATTAAAGATTATGGCTTTGTGTTAGGAAATGTTAATATATTTGGTGCTAGTGATATAATTGGTGCTTATTCTACTCAAAATAAAAATGCTTACGATGTATTTCAATATTTAGCAGATATAACAGGTTCTAAATGGTTTACAAGACTTGTTAATGAAGATAAGGTTGCTATTGATTTCTACGACCCTACATTAATGACAAGGGGAGAAAATATTGAATATAATGCGACTTGGTTTGAAGAAAATAATATAAATGATATTTCTTTTAATTATGGGAGTAGAGATTATAGAAATAAACAAATAATGCAATCAGATGAAGTGTATGGTAGTATAGATTATAATGAAACATTAATAGCAAATGGATATAATGTTAATTTCTTAACATCATCCAATATAGGTAATATAAGAAGTATAAGTGTTAATGGTGTTTTAAAAACATTTACTATTAAAGCAAATAAGGAAATAGGAATAGATGCTGATTTCTATTATACTCCAGGAAAAAATCAAATAGAAAGTGAAGAAAATTATTCTGCAGGAACTCAAATACAAATAAAGTATCAACCACTTGTAAAAGGCAGACAAATAGTGTATAATAATGATGAAGTAAATAGAGTAGCAAATCAAACAGGAAGAAGGGGAGTTATAGCAAGATATGAGAATAGAAATGATGTTCTTTCAAGTATAGAACTTGATAAGGTAGGGCAATCATATATTAAATATAAAGGTAGTGCAGAAATTAATTTAAAAATAGTAACTGATGATAAAGATATTTATAATATAGGGCAAATAGTACACTTTGAAGCCCCTATCGATGATTTAATACAAGATTATATGGTAAAAAGAAAAGAAATAAAAGTGATAAATACAACAGACCAGGAAAAGATATTCTATACTTATGAATTATCAAGCTCATTCAATAGTGAAAGAGCGATTAATTGGTTTGATAATCAAAGAAATAAATCAGCAGGAAATATAAGTGAAGGAGAAGCAATTGATAGAAATATAGATATAGAAGATACGGCTAATATAATCTTTTATGGATTAGAAATAAACGAAATTCAAGTAGAAGGAAATAATACATTAAATAGTGTATTAAATAGTCCATTTATTAATTAGAGGAGGTATTATGACAGAAGAATTCAAAAAAAGAATACTTGATTATTTATGTGGTAAGTTAGAAATTGGAGTAGGAGATAATACCCCTCAATATAGCAATGTATTTTCGAGTATAAATAATTTATATAATGAATTAGCAAATGAAGTTGGAGAAGACTCAATAGGTGGTAAATATATACCATTCAATGATACGGTTCAAGCAAATAATGGATTAATCATTATGTGGGGTTCATCAACTAATTCAAAATATAATAATACTTATGGCTGGATAGCAATATTAGATAATAAATTAAATTTATTACAATTAATCACTAAATATGATAGTGGAGTTGTTATTGGAAAATTAGAAGCACTTAATGTTGATGAAAACGGTCAATTTTATGGTATAGAAACAGCCTATGGCACTACAAGAAAAAGATTTATAATGCTAAATAATATTGCGTTAAAATTAACTGAATTAGATGATTATAAATTAAGAATAAGAAGGGCATATGATATACCAGATGAAAATAATTGCTCATTTTCATTAATTAAAAAAATAATAGGTCAATCAGTTTATATTTTAGCAGGAAAAAATATAGCAAATTCAGTAAATAATGTGATGATAGTTGAGTTAAAAATTAATATTGGAGTAGAAAATGAATGGATTAATTATGTATCTACAATATCAGGAACTACATTTAGTTTACAAGATATTTATTGTACTAGAGAAAATAATATATTAAATTTCTTGCTTGTAACATCATTTATTTATGGAAATGTATTATTTAGAAAAGGCAACACTGATACTATTAGTAAGGTATCTACAACATTTGGAGAAGAGAGTTCAATAATTCAAAGTAGTAGTAAGATATGCAACTATGATAAGATTATGACTGGAATAGTATATGATGATACAAATAGATACTATCAAATTTATCAAATAAATTTAAATTATGATGAAACAAATAATACATTGAGTGTTTTAAGCAAAAATATTTTGCGTGGATTAGTAGGAATAGCAGAAAATGTAATAGACCCATCATCAGTAAATATTTATTCGCTTGATAATGAATTATATTATTATTTAATTAAATTGACAGATGCTACTAATTCAACATATGATTTAGAAATTGGAAGAATAGTATATAACGATGAGATAAGTGAGATATCAGATATTTATCCAAAATTAATAGTTAATAATCGACAACTGCCTAAAAGGTCAGTATTTACCTTTTTAAGTATATCAAAAGAATTTAATCTTTACAATTTTTATATCCAAACTCAAAATGATATATATAAGGTATGGCAAATATATAATAAAAATAATTATAATGGGTTAGAATATTTAAATGTAAATAGTATGATACCAAATTCAGGAATTATATATGATACCGATAGCAAACCAATTTTTGCTAGAAATTTATATAATAAGGTTATAGCAGGTGGTACAACGCAAAGCACAATTGAAATTCCTAATTATTTATTAAATGATAAAATAATTGGACTTTCCCAATTGATTAGTCAAACTAATTCTATATTAATGAGCAAGACATTGGGAATAACTAAAAATATTTATGAAACTTTGTATATCAACTTCTTATCAACTATCAATATTAAAAATGAAAATGACCCTAATAATGTAATTACAAATACAATAGGGGCATCCAAATTAAATACTAGCATATCTGATAAAGGAAATTATAGTGTTGCAAAAGGAACAGCATTAGGCATATATTACGAAGATAACATAATTGATTTTAGGCAATTTAATGATAGCGAAATTATCCAAGTAAGTAGTGGATATAAATATGATTTTAATATATATGTATCGAAGAAAATAAAAGAAATAAGAATTCTATCAAATGATGAAGCACCTGTTTCATATCAAAATATTACAGGGAATTTTGAAATTGGTAAATTTTATAAAATAAAACAATATGTTAAAATAATTTAAAGGAGGTAGATAAAATGGAAAAAATAGATAATAAGTTAATGAGAGGAAGAGATAATTTATGATAACGTATGAAGATAAAGTAGCATTAAATGAGAATGCAGACATTCTTGATATAAATAAGGTAACTGCTGACGATATGAATGAAATAAAAAATGTAGTAAATAGCATAGTAGAAAACAATATATTTAAAAATTTACTTAATGTTGGAAATGCAAAAATAACCGCTAATACTGGGTTGAATTTTAACAAAACAAATAATCAAATTTTAATAAATGGAAGTTCAACTGAGTCAACAAATATATTATTAGATAGTCCAAATGCAAATAAAGATGAAGATGGTATAATTTTAAAAGCAGGAACATATACAGCAACAATAAAAAAAGAAAGTGGTTTATTAGCGAATGATCCTATTACATTTTATTTAAGGAAGAGCGATGGAACAAACATATATGATGGTACTATTGTTTTTACACAAATCATTGAAGCTGGTGTTTCCGATGGGACTGTTTATTCTAGCACTTTTACATTAGAAGAAGAAACAAGACTACATTGGATAGGATACTTTAGTAGTGATTTAAGAACATTTAATAATTTGGTATTACAATTTCAAATAGAAGAAAGTCCAACTCCAACATCTTATATGCCTTGGGCTGGTTATATAGTAGAAAGCGGTAGTAATGATAATGGCAGATGGATTAAGTATTCAGATGGAAGTATGATTTGTTATGGTAGCAAGGATGTAACTTTAGATTGTTCACAAGCATGGGGAAATTTATTTATTGGAAGATATGAAGGTTATATAAGTTTTCCTCAAGAATTTATTGATATACCATTATTACAAATTCATACACGTTCAACTACTAATGTAAGTAGCTGGTTAATTAGTTATGATAAAACCACTGTTTCAAAGAGTAATTTTTATGAAGTTGATATAGCGAGAGCAACATCTAATAACAGTGTACCAATAGTGATTATTTTTATAGCAATAGGAAAATGGAAATAAAAATAAAATAAAAAGGAGGAAAATATGAACGACACTATAATAGTAGCACTTATATCATTTCTAGGCACTTGTATAGGCTCATTTGCAGGAATGAATTTAATTAAATATAGAATTACTCAATTAGAAAAAAAAGTTGAAAAGCATAATTCAGTTGTTGAAAGAACGTTTAGAATAGAAGATGACATAAAGTACATAAAAGAAGATATTAAGGAATTGAAAGCGAGGTGATTATATGAAAAAAGCACTAGTAGATGTTAAGTCCTTTGTAACGGTGTTAATGACACTGGCATTTGTTATATTAACATTTTTAAAAATTGTAACAGGAGAACAATTTTATAGTTTATTTCAAATTATAATTGCATTTTATTTTGGTACACAATATCAAAAAGGAATTGATAAGAAAGGAAACGATAATAATGAAATGTAGAGTATTAGAAAGTAGAATTTGTGAAGTAACCCAGGAATATAAAGGTTTACAACACGGTGGAATTGATATAGTTAATCAAAACTATACACTTGGAAATATTGTAGCGCATACAGAAGGAGAAGTTGTTGAGGTAAGAAATAATTGTACTGGCTTTGAACCTAATGGAAGTTATGGTAACTATGTAAAAATTAAGCATGATAACGGATACTATACTTTATATGCACATATGACATACAATACTATAAAAGTATCTAAAGGTCAAAGAATATCTAAAGGTCAATTGCTTGGATATATGGGAGCAACAGGTACTGCTTATGGAGGACATCTTCACTTTGAAGTAAGAAATACAAGTGATGCTAGAATAAATCCTACATCATATTTAGATGCAGATTTACCAAGTGTAGAAAAAAATTATACTGGTATTATCACATATCAAGCGTATATTAATAAATGGTTGCCTGAGGTAAATAAATGCGACCATACAAACGATGGCTATGCAGGACTAAATAATGAAGTAATAAGTGGATTTAGATGTAAACCTCAATTTGGTGAATTAATTTACAAAGCACATATTAAAAATGCACAATGGTTAGATGAAGTTAATTCAAAAGATTATTCAAAAAATGATGGTTCAAGTTATGCTGGGTTATATGGAAATCCAATTGATATGATTAAAATTAAATCAACTCAAGGTTGGGTTAAATATAGAGTTAAGACTATTGAAGATGGTTGGTTAGAATGGGTTGAAAGTAAGAATTATAATAATTCTGATGTTAATTCTTATGCAGGAATACCTGGACATACAATAATTGGAATTCAAATGTATTAATGAATAAAGATGTTAAATTAATGTTAAAAATTTATAAAACAAAAGATATTGACTGGATGGGATATAAAATAACAAGAAATTGCCCTCTAACTAGGCATCATATCTTTAAAAAAGTATATGGAGGAGCAAATGATATAAGCAATTATGCGTTATTAATTCAAAAATCACACGAATATTTACATATGTTAGAAAAAACAGACCATAATATTTATTTAGAATTAAATAAGTTATTTTTAGAATTAAATAGAAGTTTGCAACCTCCGACAGAAGAATATTATGTTAAAATAAAAAAATTACTTAAAAAATAAGGAAAAAATCCTTGTTTTTTATTTTTTTATCAAAATTATGAAAAAAATGTAAAAAGTAGTTGACATTATGTAATACTTATGTTATACTTAAAATGTAATAAAAAAGGAGATGAATAAGATGAAAAAATTAATAATACCAAAAAAATATGCAGAAAATGAAGAAATAAAAAAAGAATTAAAAATAATAATTGGAGATGCTTATGCAGAAGTAGATTTCACAAATGTATCATTATGCAATATCGGTAGATTTAAAAAAATAATTCATACAATTGTGGATTACAAATTTCCAAATATTAATAATGAAAAATTGCATGATGAAATAAGTGGAAATAATTTTACAAAAGTTATTATGCTGGGCTTAGTTGATTTAAAAGAAGAATAATAAAGGAGAAATAAAAATGAAAAAGAAAAAAAGAAAAATTGAGGGTTGGGTATGGTTAGTAACAGGATTTGTATTAGGAATATTATATAGTAATTTATTCTTGTATTCAGACTTAATTAAAGGGGCAGAATTGGAAGATAAAGAAAAATTGGTACAAGTTATCAAAGAAGAAGAAAAAATGCCTATAATAGAAGAAAAAGCAGAAATAACAAAGGAATTAGAAGAAACAACTGATATATGTAAATTAGATGAAGTGTCTTGTAAGATAAAAGAGGTTGCAAAATATTATGGAGTAGATTATAATTTAGCAATTGCAATTTCTATTCACGAAACTGGTAGATATACATCAAAAGCATTTAAAGAATTAAATAATGTTGGAGGAAACTTCTCAAAAGGTTCATTAATGGATTTTGACACTTTGGAAGAAGGAATAGACTTCTTTGTAGGAAATTTAAAAAGAAATTATATTGATATGGGATTAACATCTATTGAAGAAATAGGAAATAAATACTGCCCAGTTGGTGTTAATGATATTGGAGTAAATCAATATTGGATACCAAGAGTTACACAATATTATAATGAATTGAAAGGAGAAATTTAATGAAAAAAGGAATTATATTAATTATATTAGGAATTATATTAATTGGTATATCTATTGTAGGTATAAGTTCTAAAAGCAATGATAATGTTATAGAAATAAAGGTAATTAATGAAGTAGAACCTCAATGGATTTAAAAAAAATTAAAAAAATCACTTTTTTTATTGACAAGATGTATAACTTATGTTATACTTAATATATAAAATAAAGGAGGAAAGAAAATGAAACTTGAAGATGTGAAAAAAATTATGTGTATATTAGGAGGGTTAGTTCTATTAATAATAACTTGCATAATAATTATGTGTGAAATGGATAAGAAAGAAATGGAAAAAGCCTATTCAGAAGGGAGGTTTGAAAAATGCTACACAAAAGATGGAGATACTTATTACAAATAAAAGACAATTTAAAAAAAATAAAAAAAGATATTATAAATCTAAATTGGAAAACCAGATATAATAATCTCAACAAAAAGTATCAAAAAGCATTAAGTGAAATTGAAACGCTTAGTAACTCTGATAATGGTAATTTAATGAAATATGCGACAAAATTAAAGCATCAAAGAGATATGTTAAGATTGGAAGCAGTAGAAAGAGAACAAGAAATCGATAAATTAAGAAAAACATTAAAAAAACAAGCACTCAATTAGACTTAATTTAAGGTATTAAATTTTAATGAAAAATATTTGTGGTATAATTTATCAAAGTAAACGAAAAAGTCCGAAAATAACAAAATCTAGTAGGGAATATGGGGTATTTGGTTTAAATTCTAATTAAAAAAGGAGAAAATATGGATAGATTAGATTTTAAATTAAATTATTATTTTAATAAATTAAAAGATTTGCCATTTCAATCAAGAAATGAATTTAAAGGAAATTTTATAAGGAAATATGGAAAGTTTGAATTATTAAATGAATTAATGTTAAAGATAGAAAACTATCAGATAGAAAAATATGAACAGATAATTTGCTTATTTATTCCCAGCAGAACTAAAATTGAAAAAGAAAAAATAAGAAGAGCAGAATATCAGCGAAAATATAATAGAAAAATGAGAAAGAGAGGTGATTAAATATGAAAGGATATTTGAATTTGTTAGATATTTATATTGATATTAGAGATACAAGTACACAAGATATACCCGAATTAAAAAATAAAGATATGGTATCAATTGACGAACTTTTGAATTTGCTAGATTATTATAAAATGGAATATGATAGTAAATGTTTAGAATTTGAAGAATTTAAAGAAATGTTGGAGAGTGAAAAAGATGAAGAAATTTATTAAAGAAATAGAAGAAATGATGAATGAAGATAAATATATAACTAATATAATTACTATAATAGTATTAACTGCTATAATGGGATTTATTATGATAATATGTTTAATCTTTAATTAGGAGGTAGAAAAAATGAGAAAAAAAACAAAGACTAGAATGATAGCATTAAGGCTTACTGAATGGGAGTATCAAGAATTACAAAATATTTTAAAAATAACAAAACAAAGTCAAAGCACATTTATAACAAATGCTATGCTTGAAAAGATACAAAGAATAGGAGGCAAATAATGGAAGAAAAATTATTTTTATTTAATCCTTTTAATATAAAAAATATAAATGAAAAAGAACTTGCTAGTATGTATCAAGAAGTATTTAAAAAAATTATAGATGAACCTAATTCAATGTATCAATATGCACAAAATGTAGAAGTATATTCTAACCTTAATTACATAATAGGAGAGGTAATAGCAAGGCTTACTAAAGATATAATAGAATTAAAAACACAAATAGAAATAGATAGAGCAGTAAGAACAACCGAAGAAAGAAAGAATTGGAATATTGAAAGAGATGGTAAACCACCTGCTATGGCTTATTTTGAGGCTCTAGGAACTCGTTTCTGCAAAGATAGTATAAATAGACTAGCAGATAAAGAATGCTCGTTAAAAAGGTTTAAAAATGCTTATACAAGTACCGAAAATAAAATTAATGCTTTAAAAAAGAAAATGGAAAGTATAAAGTTTGAAGAATTTAATAATTGATATTGATTTATTTAAAAAAATAATATATAATTAATATAGGCATGGAGAAGAAAAGATTTGATGATGGGTAGGTACTTCATGCCTAAATAAACCTACTTGTCATCAAGTCTTTTTTTCATAGCCTAGAAAGAGGTAAAATATGAGTAAAATAAACAATGAAAATTATATCTTAATTCAAGGTTGGATGGTTAATGAATTAAATTTAAAAGGAAATGAATTATTAATATATGCTATAATTTATGGATTTAGTCAAACTGAAAATCAATTATATAGTGGTTCACTTCAATATTTGGCTGATTGGACTAATTCTTCTAAACAAGGAGTAATATTAAATCTTAAATCTTTAATTAGCAAAGGTCTTATAGTTAAGAATGAAAGGCTAATTAATGGTGTTAAGTTTTGTGAATACTATTCAACTAAGTTGAATGGGGTATTAAAGAAAGTTGAATGGGGTATTAAAGAAAGTTTAATAGGGGGTATTAAAGAAAGTTTAATTAATAATATAGATATAAATAATATAAATAATAATATAGATAATAATATAAAAGAAAATATAAAAGAAATAGAAGTTTCTCATTCTGCTAAAGCAGAACAATGCGATATTCCTTATGAAGACATTATTAATTATTTGAATTTTAAAGCAGGAACTAATTATAGATGCAACACTAATAAAACAAGAAATTTGATTAAAGCAAGATTTAATGAAGGATACACTGCAAAAGAATTTAAGATAGTAATTGATAAGAAATGTTTAGAATGGTTAAATAATAAAGATATGAATAAGTATTTAAGACCAGAAACCTTATTTGGAACTAAATTTGAGGGATATTTAAATCAAAAGATTACAATAACTACCAAAGATTTAGCACCAATGATGAATTTTGATAAATTTAGATAAGGAGGAGATAATATGGAAGAATTTATTAAAAATATGACTTATTTAGGATTAGCATACGATAAACAATATACGCAAGAAGAAATAAAATTATATTATGATTTCTTAAAAGATTTTAACGATGATATAATCGTTAAAGCAATAAAAGAAATAATAAAGACTTCAAAATTTATTCCTAAGATAACTGAATTAGTTGAAAGATGTGAAAGTATCAGAGAAGAAATTAGATTTGAAGTATTAGAATATATGAATAATGTTGGATACTTCAAAGATACAAGAGAATATCAAAAAGCAAGTCTGTTTTTAGAAAGAAATATTATTCCTTATTGGTTACAAAAAGATATAGATATTTATTATAAGCAAATGGTAAATAATAGATTATCAAATAGCGGTCAAATACTTATAGGACAAAAAAATAAACAAAATTGTAAATTATAGTTGACAATTTATAAAATATATTATATAATTAATATGTAAATGAAAGGAGGGATATAATGATAAATCAAATGATTTTAGTAGGTCGCCTAGTGGATAATCCTTTATTAGAAGAAACTGAAAATGGAAAAAATACAGCAACAATAATGTTAGCAGTACCAAGAGCATTTAAAAATGATAATGGCGAGTATAAAACTGATTTTATACCTGTTAGTCTAGTAGGGCAAGTAGCCAGTTCAGTAAATGAATATTGTAAAAAAGGCAATTTAGTTGGAATTAGAGGAAGAGTAGCAAGACTATCAAATACTAGCGAAATTCAAATAATCGCTGAAAAGGCAACTTTTTTAAGTAACAAGTAAAGATTAAAAGAATAGGAGATTAAAAAAATGAAAGAAGAAGAAATAAAAAAGATGAATATCTATGAAAAGATGTCATTAATAACCGAAGAAATCGGAGTTATAGAAAAAGGATTGACCGTAGAAATAAATAAAACAAGAAGTTATAAAGCAGTATCAGAAAGAGATGTATTAGATGGAGTAAAACCTATAGAAAAGAAGTATAGAGTTTATAGTTATCCAGCAAAAAGAGAAGTAATTGATAGAGATACTTTAGTTAAAGAAAGCGAATATAATGGAGGTATAACTAAAACTAATACATTATTTATGAGAATAGAAACTACTTATAGATTTGTTAATATAGATAATCCTAGTGAATTTATCGAAACAATAGTTTATGGAGATGGGTTAGATACGGGCGATAAAGCACCAGGAAAAGCAATGACATATGCAGATAAATACGCACTTATGAAGGCATATAAGTTAAGCACTGGAGATGACCCAGACAAAGAAGTAAGTCCAGAAAATGGATATAAAAAAGCCACTAATCAAGTGGGCAATGCAAAAATAAGCCCTAAACAAATGGAACTTATACAAAAATATTATCAAGGAGAAAATTTAACAAAATTATTAGAAGTTAATACTCTTGATAAGTTAGAAGATATGTCTATTAATAAAGCAAGTGAAATATTAAGTAAATTATTTGCGAAAAAGGAGGATAAGTAATGAATAATCTAATAGTAAAAAAAGAAGATAATTATCAATTAACAGATACAATTATATCAGCGTTAAGATTAATTGATGAAGAAGAAAAAGAATTAAAAGAGAAAAAAGAAAAGATAAGAGAAATCTTATTAAAAGAAATGGAAGATAAAAACATCTTAAAATTAGAAAGTGAGAATGTTAGTATTACTTACAAAGCACCAACAGAAAGAGAAACATTTAGAACAAAAGATTTTAAAAAAGATTTACCTGATTTATATGATAATTATGTAGAATTTACACCAGTTAAAAGTTCATTATTAATCAAGATTAAATAATGCAAACTTGGACTATAGGTGATTATGTTATAGAATATTGGGAAGACAGCCATCTTTATGTATGCAATGGAATTATTCTTCCCTCTATAACAACAATATTAAAAAAGAAATTTGGAAATAAGTATCAAGGAGTAGATGAAAGAATACTTGAAATAGCAAGTCAAAAAGGTACTGAAATGCACCAAGCAATTCAAGATTATGAAGAAGATGGTATAAATGACCTCAATAACAGAGAACTTCAAAATTATATATTCTTAAAGAAACATTATAAATGGCAAGTAACAGCCTCAGAAATACCAGTAATCTTGTTTCTAGATGATGTTCCAGTAGCAATAGGTAGATTAGACCAGATAATAGAAATAAATGGTGAAAGAGGAGTAAATGACTTTAAAAGAACAGCCACATTCGATAAAGAATATTTGGCATATCAGACTAACCTTTACAAGATAGCCTATGAGCAAAGTTATCATATACCATTATCATTTGTAAGTGGTACGCATTTAAGAGAAGAAAAAAGAAAGTTTTATAAATTGCCAGTAAATGAAGAAATGGCAATGAAATTAGTAAAAGAATATTTGGAGGAAAAAGATGGATAGGAATAGGTATTTATTAGAAATAATAATTATAATCATAGTATTAGTTATAGCAATATTTGTAAGGAATATCCAAAAAAATAATTGTATAGAAAAGGGTGGCTCAGTAATAACAAATTCAATCGGCATCTATGAAAAATGTATATATGAAGGAAAATAATGGAAGAATTAATTATATTAAGTATATTTACTATGGCAGTTTTAGTGTATGACTTAATTAAAACAAAAAAAGAAAATAAAATTCTTTATAATAATTATCAAACAGCATTGAAAATATTATCAGAATATGACCCTAAATTAAAAGAATATTTGGAGGTTAAAAATGACTAAATATTATTTAGAATTAAGAAGTGTCAATGAAAATAATGTTATTGAGAGAATGTATTTTGATAGTTATGAAGAGTTATTGAATTATTTAACAAGAAAAGGTAATGATATATTTAATTGGGGATTTGATAGAAAATCGATATTAATTGAAGAAATAGAAAAAGGGGAATAAAAATGACACAAAATGAAATGATAATTAAATATCTAAATGAACATGGAAGCATAACTACTTATGAAAGTTATTCAAAGTTATTTATAACTAGGTTGAGTGCCAGAATTTATGAGATAAAACATAAGTATGGAATAGAATTTGATGAAGAATGGGTAACAAAAAAGAATATTTATGGTAAACCTTGCAGTTTTAAAAAGTATATTCTAAAGAGAAAGGAAGAAGAAGATGTATAGATTTAAAAAAGAATTATTTACTAATATCAAAATTAATCAATCAAAAATGGCAAAAGAAATAGGATTGTCTTTTCAATATATCAATGGTGTTATAAATAATAGATTTAATTGTAGAAAATTAGTAGCCTATGCGATGACAAAATTGATTAATAGTAATGCTGAAATAAATGACTATTTTGAGAGGGTATAATGAGTATTAGAAGTCAATGGTGTGAGTTTGACAAAGAAACAAGAAAATATATAAAAAAAAGAGATAATAATAGATGTATCTTTTGTGGAAATAATGGGGCTTTGCAAATAGCACATATATTCTTATCTAGGGCTCATGGTGGAAAAGGTTGTAAAGAAAATGGAGTTATGTTATGTATCAAATGCCATCCAGCATTAGATAATGGCAAAGATACACTATTAAGAGACCGAATAAATCAATTCTGTAGGGCATATTTAATTGAAAAGGAAAATATAGTAGATTTATCTAGTTTGATGAAAACACTCAAATATGATAAAAAAAACAGCCTTAGAGAGAGGATTATAATATCAGAAGAAAAAAAAGAAGTAAAAAGCAGATGTAAAAATTGCAGATTATTAGAAAAAAGGCAAGTAAAAGGTAATTCTATATCGGCATATTATTGTAGATATAGAAAAATAAAAATAACAAAGAATACGGAGGCTTGTAAATATTTTAGGAAGATAATATCATAAATAAAGAAGGAATGAATATGAATTTAGAAATAGAAAGTTATGAATGGGAAGAAATACATAAAATATTAGGTAAGATAAATAATCAAATAGAGGCATTTAGGAAAATGTACCATAAAAAACCAACATTTATAATTATATCTAAAAAACTAGAATGTATATTAAAAAATCAAATGGGATTAATGTGTCAAAATGAAATGATAATATTGAATGGCGAAGAATTGCGTTTAAACAGAATATTTGGTTTTAGTTGTTTTAGTAGTCCATCATTAAATAATTTAGATTTTGAAATAAGATAAAGGAGAAATAAGAATAATGGATAAAGAATTAGCATTAAGAACATTTGCTTATTTGATTAGAAATTATAAAACACATAATGAAACAATAATAAATGAGCAAGAAATTGAAGCAATAGAGTTTATGTTAAAAAATAATGAAGATTTAGAACAACAATGTAAAAAGCAAAAAGAAGTAATAGATAAAGCAATGAGTATTTTAAAAGATAATTTTGTTTATGACTATGTAAGAAGTTGTGATACAACAGACGGAGTTGGATATGATGAAATAGACACAGAACATTTTACTTATAGAGTATATAAAATATTAAAAGAGGTGTCAGAATGAATATAGAAGAATTAGCATTTAAAGATAGAAAAGACCTAGCACAATTAAATGAAAATGATTTATTAGATATAATAGAATTTTTACAATCGGACAGAAAACAATGGATTAATCAATTTAGTAAAACGTATAATGAAAGTATTGATATTCAAAAAGAAAACGAACAGCTAAAGGATAATTGGAATAAATTAAGAGAATGCCTTAAAGATATTATGAATAATTCTGAAGCTGATGATAAGGATTTTGTAAAAACAATTTTAGATATAATCCAAGAAATAGAAAAAGGAAGCGATAGTAATGATATTAGTTAATTTAATTGATATTATTATTATATCTATAATTCTATTAATTGTAGCAACATCTATTATAAAAATAATTATTGAAGAAATAAAAAAAATAGGTAAAAAAAATTGTTATGAATGTAAAAATTATCAATTATATGATGTTTGTAGTTGTGGAGATGGTTGTAGATATCAATGTATAAAAAATAATAGAATTGATAGTGTTGTAAGTATAAATTGCAATGAACATTATGAAAAATGTAAAGGAAGTGATAATAATGTTAAAGATTAAAGATATAGATACTTTTACATTAAGTATTCAAAATGGTTTCTTTTATTGGAAAGTAAAATTAAAAGATAATCTTGTATATCAAATATTATATAGAATTGAAAAGCATGTAACACCAGCAGGAAATAAAAGCAAAAGAAAAATATATTTTATTAAAAAAGATGGTGAAGAATTAATATTTGATGATGAAGTTAAAAAAATGTTTAGTGCATTTAAAAGACCATATATTATAAGTGGCATTTAGAAAGGAAGTGATAGCAATGATTAAATTTTATTTAAGTACAGTATTAATATATTTCGTTATTTATATTGTAAGTGGAATATTAACAAGAAAACAATTTATAAAAGCTAGAGATAAACTAAAAAAGGCAACAAATGACAATTCTAAAATTTATGGATGTGCAAGAACAACTATAGACTATCTATTATTATCCTTTGTACCTGTAATTAGATTATTTGTATTAATAGTGAAATATTATTTTATAGCCGATACAGATGAATTTATTAAGAAAATAAAAGAAAAATAGGAGAAAAATAGGAGACAAATAATGATAAAGGTAACATTTGAAAAAGATTATAGCAAAAATTTTAATATCAAATTTTATGGATTAGTAAAAGTTAATATTGTTTATGAGAATGGAAAAGTAGTATCAATCAAAGAAAAAAAGAAAGCAAAAGAATTGCTTGAAGAAATAACAAAGTTTAAAGAATTTTATGGCATAAAAACTGATGATGTCATAACTATAATTGATATGTATTTTGCTAATTATTTTCATATAGAATACATTGGCAAACCATTGTTTTAGGAGGTGATAAGAATGAAAATAACAATATATGAATTATTAGGATTAATTAAAGATGGTAAGGCACCTAAAAAGATAAAATATGAGTATTCAATATATGAATTAATGCCTGAAAGAAATGTTTATTATTGTAAAAATGAGATGAGATGGTTCACAAATGAAATAAATTCTTTAGGAGTATTGAATAATGAAGTAGAAATAATCGAAGGGCCAAAGAAGATAGAAAAATGTAAAAATTATGAAGGATTAACCTTCGAAGAAAAGGTATTATTGAAGATAAATTATTATTTAAGTTTACCAGTGAGTGAAATAGTAAAGAGTGCCTTACTTAATTTGAAATGGGTATTAGAGATATATCAAGAAGAAAAAGTGAAAGGAAGAAGTAGATAATGAGCCAAAATTTTGGAAGAAAAATATTAAGAGAAAAAGAAAAAGATAAATTAAAAGAAATACATAATACATACAATAGAAAGCCAAAAAAAATATGCCCTAAATGTTATAAAAAAAGTTTGTTTATGACTAATAGCAAAAATGAAGTATATTGTATAAGATGCAATAAATTAGTTGCAATAAAGAAATAATTATGTTATAATAGTTGTGGAAAAGTAGGAGAACAAGCAAAAACTAAAAATATTATTTTCTTATAGACATTATTCAATCCTTTTAAAGATATAAAATGTTTGTTCTCCAATAAAATATTCTTTTATGAAATTATGGGTTTGCCTTTAGTGAGTTTGATAATTTCTAACTTTTTTAGAATTGGAGGATAAAATGAAATATGAATTTATTAAAATTGATTTAGATACTTATAAATTAGTTTATACTAACAAAGAAAAAAAAGAAGTATCTATTGAATTCAAAAGAACAATTGAAATGGCTGAAAAATTGCAAGGAATAGTAGCAACGGCAAGAATTAATATGTATAAAGAATTAACAAAACAAGGAATAACAAAAAATGACCTTATAATCAAAAAAGATGATGGAAAAGGTCATATAACTTATGATGAAACTAATTATCAAGAATATGAAAAGTTTTATATTCAATTAGAAGAAGCTATTATAATAAACGAAATAATAGAAAAATTATTCGGTAAGAACATAAAAGAATTGTTTAAGGATATGGGTATTGATAACATACCAGAAGCAGAACAGCCTATGCAACTACAATTATTTAGTTCTAAATTAGGACAGATTATTAACAAAGGACTAGATGATACTCCCAGTGAGGGAAATAAAGAATAATTATAGCAAAAAAACAAGTAACAAAACAATATTTTGCTTTGCTTATCAAGAGGACTTAGACCAAGCATACGCCTTTTATTGTAGCAGATATGAAAACATCTCATATAAAGAATTTATGCGATTAGGTTTGTTTGAATTTAAAAAGAAATTAGGAAGTGTACCTAAGACCGAACCTTTGTATGATATTATAAAATCAAGAACAATAAACATAGCAAGTATAAAAGATAAAGAAGAGCGAAAATATTGGAGAGAATTAAGAAGAATTAATCAGATACCTCAAATATTTATACCTACAAAAGAAGTATTTGATAATTTAAAAGGAAGATTAAAAGAAACAAGTCAATTAGGAGGAAAATAATGAAAAAAATAATGATAAGCCAACCTATGAGAGGAAAAACAAATGAACTAATAAAAGAAGAAAGAAAAGTATTAGTACAAGAATTGGAAAATAATGGTTATGAAGTATTAGATACTATATTTGATGAAGCACCAAAAGATACTGATGAAGCAATATGGTTTTTATCAAAGAGTATTGAATACTTAGCACAAGCAGATATAATCTTTTTTATGAAAGGTTGGGAAAAAGCAAGAGGATGCAAAATAGAACACGAAATTGCTGTTGAATATGACAAAGAAATAATTTACGAAAACTAGGAGGAAAATAAGAATGGAAAGAGATTTAATAAAATTTAATAAAAATATAACAAAATTAACAAAAGAAATAGCAAAATACGAAGATGAAAAAGGTAATTATATACTAATACCAACAGGTCAACTACTATGTAATGTTGAATATATGGAACTAGATGAAATAAGTTATAAGAAAGCATTATTTGAAATGATAATTGATAAAGATGTTGAATATAATAAAATTACAATCACTAAACCTGTAGATAAATATACTAAAACTAAAAATGGAAAAGATAAAGGTATTATCATAGATGCCGAAGTAGAAGTAAGCCAAGTATGGATAGTAAAAAATGGTTTAGGTTTAACAAAAGCATATAATAACAAAGAAAAAGCAATTGAATATGTTGAAGGCTTAAATGAAGAGACACTAAAAATAGCGGAGTTAAAATAATGTTTAAATATTATGAAGAAAATAAAAGATTAAAAAAAGAAATAGAAGATTTAAGAAAAAACTATGACATAGTAAGTAATCAAAATAATATGGTATTTAAAAAACTTGGTTATTATGAAGATAAACTTGAAAAAGAAGAAAATATATCACAAGAATTAAGATATAAAGTATGTGAGTTATTACACCAAAATACAGATTTGTTAGAAGAAAATGCAAAATTATTAGAAGAAAAACATAACAAATTAGCAAAGAAATTTAATAAGGAGTAATTATGGAAATAATATATAAAAAAATAGATGAGTTAATACCTTATAAAAATAATCCTCGTTTTAATGATGAAGCGGTTGAATATGTTAAAAATTCAATTAAAGAATTTGGATTTAAAGTACCTATTGTAATAGATAAAGATAATGTTATAATAGCAGGACATACAAGAATAAAAGCAAGTAAAGAATTAGGAATAAAAGATATTCCTTGTATAATTGCTGATGACTTAACCGAAGAACAAGTAAAGGCATTTAGACTAGCCGATAATAAAGTTAGTGAAAAGTCTATGTGGGACTATTCAAAATTAGATGAAGAATTAAATAGTATTATCGATATAGATATGAGTATGTTTGATTTTAATTTACCTAATTTAGATGATATTGAAGAAAATGATTTAGAAGAGCCTGAATTAAAAGATAACGATACAAAACTTCATAAATGCCCCGAATGTGGTTGCGAGTTTGAGGACTAACAATGGCTAATTATGGACTTCCATACATGGGGAGCAAAAATACTATTGCTCATAAGATAATAGATTGTTTGCCTAAAGCCGAGAATTTTTATGATTTATTTTGTGGGGGTTGTAGTATAACTCACTGTGCTATGCTATCTAAAAAATGGAAGAATATATATTTTAATGACATAGACGGTGATATGCCTAAATTATTCTTAGATAGTATTAAGGGTAAATATAAAAATGAAAAAAGATGGATAAGTCGAGAAGAATTTAACAAAGAAAAAAATAGCAGTGCATATATCAGGTGTGTTTGGTCTTTTGGAAACAAAGGAACTAATTATCTATACGGAAAAGAGATAGAGCCTTATAAAAAGGCTTACTGGTATGCAGTTATGTATAATGATTATTCATTATTTTATACCTTAGGAATAAACATACCTAAAGTTCGTGCAAAAACATATAAAGAAAAAAGATTAGCGATATCTAGTGAACTAAGAAAATTGAGAAAAAACGGTAGAGACCAGGCACTAGAAAGACTAGAAAGATTACAAGCCTTACAATGTCTTGAGGCACTAGAAAAGATTACAAGCCTTACAATGTCTTGTAAGTCATATGATGAAGTGGATATTAAAGAAAATAGTATCGTATATTGTGATATACCTTATGAAAACACTGCTAAATATGTGAGTGGAAATTTTAATCATCAAAAGTTCTATGACTGGGCTTATAATCAAAAAGAACTTGTAGTAATAAGCAGTTATAATATAAGTGATAAAAGATTTAAAAGAGTAATTAATTTTAAAAAATCGTGTAGTCTAGCCAGTGGTTCAACTGGAAAAACATTAAATGAAGGACTATTCATTGCTGATAATAAAATTAATTTATGGAATGAAATGAGGAATAAAAAATGATAGAAAAGGTAAACCCAAGTCACCCTGATAAAATTGCTGATAGAATAGCAGGAGCAATAGTTGACCTTGCTTACACAAAAGAAACAAATCCTAAAGTAGCAGTTGAGGTACTTATAGGGCATAGAAATTGCAAAATAATAATTGAAAGTTCAGTTAAATTTGATGAGAGAGATATATTTAAAATAGTCGAAAGAATAACTGGAAAAAATAATATATATACTAGTTTAATAATGGAAAGACAAGACGAACATTTGGCAAAAAATCAAAGTAAAGAAATAAGATGTGGAGATAATGGAATATTTAAAGGAGTACCATTAACAAGCAATGAAATATTAATATCAAAAATGGCAAGAGATATTTATAATAAGTTCGCTACTGATGGAAAATACATATTAACTGATGATAAGTTTATAATATGTCAAAGTAATGCTACAACAGAAGAATTAAAACAATTTGCTTTAACAAATAGGGGATGTATTATAAATCCATTAGGTGATTGGGCTGGTGGTACTGATGTAGATAGTGGAGCAACTAATAGAAAGTTAGGCTCTGATATGGCACAAAGTGTCACTGGTGGAGGACTTCACGGGAAAGACTTATCTAAAGCCGATGTATCAGTAAATATATATGCTTTCTTAAAAGCACAAGAAACAGGAAAAGTAGTGGAATTATGCTGTGCTATTGGAGATAATACTGTTGATGGTAAACCTTATGCAGAAATAGTAAAAATAGCAGAAGATTACATAAATAAAATTGGTGGCTTTGAAAAGTTCGCAGAATGGGGATTATTTTAAAATAAAAAGGAAGTGATACTATGGCTAAAGAAGATAATCTAATACCTTTTAATAAGCGAACAGAGGAAGAGCAAAGACAAATTGCAATAATGGGAGGTAGGGCTAGTGGTAAGACTAGACAATTAAAAAAGTCTTTTAAATTAGCACTTATGGAATTACTAGAGGAAGAAGCAAAAGATAAAAATGGAGTGCCTACTGGTAAGACATATCAAGATTTAATGAACATAGGACTTGTAAAAGGTGCTATGAAAGGTAATGCAATTAATTATAAAACTATCCTAGAAACAATAGGAGAATTAGAAGCAGAAAAAACCGAAGTATCAGTTCCTACAATTAAATTAGAAGTAGTAGATAATAGTAATTTAGAAAGTGTGTTATATGAAAATAAAAAGTAACAAATACCACAACACCAAAGTTATCTATAATGGAATAAAGTTCGATAGTAAAAAAGAAAGAGATAGATATATACAATTAAAACAACTTCATAGTTTGGGGCAAATAGAAAGTCTAGAACTACAACCAAAGTTCTTATTACTAGATACAATTCATTATAAAGGCAAAACATACCCTAAGACATATTATAAAGCCGATTTTAAGTATTTTGATAATAAAAAGGGTAAATATATAGTTGAAGATATTAAAAGCCCTATAACAGCAAAAGATAAAGTATATAGACTTAAAATAAAAATGTTATTAACAAAGTATCCTGATATAGATTTCATAGAAATAATATAGTATGATTAAAACGTGGGAAGCATACGCACTATAAGAGTATGCAAGATAACTAGGTGTGAGGAGGGCTAGATTATCAATTAATAATAAGCAAAGTGCTACTTTATAGATAACATAGAGTAGATATGAAACGTAAACAAGAAATTAAGGTTCAACTCCTATCCTTGCTATAATGCTTTGTTGCGAAGTTTAGGTATATGCAACCATTGGGAAATTATAGTTCGGTCGTCTAAAGGTAAGGCACTTGTTTATTCCGTTTGATTTTGATACTGGAGTTTTATATCTATTCTATGGTGTCTATAAGGCACTATTTACTTTGAAGCATTTAGTATAACTAAATAGATTAGTAGAAGTAAATTTGCTATACGAACTCCGAGGGGATAAGATAGTAAATAGCATTACCTTTAATAGGTAGTGTACTGATGATATATCGCCTTGTTGCGAGGTCAAGTGATAAATACTAGTAATGTCGAAAACATATGCAATCATTGGGAAGTTTTATATCATTAGTACAGTATCTATTAAGCAGTACACTGATAATATGCAAGTGTAGTACGAATAAGCCAATTAGGCACTGAATTTCTAACAGGTCGACTATTTTAGAAAACTAAGCATATTATTAGTGTAGTGTTTAATAACACTGGAAAGAAAAAGGAGGTGTCAGAAATGGCAAAAAAGAGTAACACTGGA
>OLHG01000335.1_pt1 | contig 34050 bp, 30 predicted proteins | sample 1605971 | NCBI WGS metagenome assembly OLHG01 (sample SAMN03283289) | human gut metagenome | biome: human-associated habitat; material: feces | host: Homo sapiens | place: Peru | collected 2012 | reverse complement strand
ATGTTGCATTACCTGGACTTGATGAATTAATATTTACTGCTACATTATTATTTAAATTTACATTAAATGTTCCAAAATATGCAAATGAAGCAACTCCTATAATTATTATTAATAATACTGATGCGAACACTGCTAGTGATTTTGTTATTTTACTTTTATCCATAATATCCACCTATCCCTTATAAATACTGGGGTCATTTTTCTTAAATTAAATTATATACTTTTATGAAAAACTATCCCCGTATCTACATTATCTCTACTACAATTCTAGCATTTTTTTTAGTAAATTTCTAGTCTTTTCAACGAAATTTGGTACCTCTATTTTCCGAAAAGTATAAGATTTAAGAAAATATACCCTAGGTATATACTGAGTTAAAGGCGTTTTTAATTAATTTTTGAATTTACATTTTTTTACATAATTATTTAAGTCATAAAAAAAAGATAACCAATTTGATTATCTTCCAAGAGTTTCTTCTTGTTCTTCTTTAAGAGCTTTGCCCATAATTTGAATTTTAATATTTCCATTTGGAGTTTGGCAATCAACTACAGAACCTAATTCTTTTCCGTAAATAGCCATACCAATTGGAGATGAAGTTGTAACAACATTTGGTTGATACTCTTCAATATGGTTTACAACTTTTACTGTATTTGATAACACAGTACCATCAGCAAATGTAATTAATAAATCAATTGTATCTCCATCGTTTACTAAATTTTCATTAGCAAGTGTTGGATCAACAATTTCAGCAGTAGCTAGTTCTTGATTAATTTGCATTATTTCTTTGTTTGTAGTATCTTCCATTTGAGAAAGTAAAGCAAAGTATGGTTCATTAGAATCATATCCAGCACTACCTTGGAAATCATTTCTTTCATTTCTGATTTTTTCTAATCTACTCTTTAAAAAATCTATTCTTTCGTTCTTTTTTTGAGCTTCCTCAATTGTTAATCTCATTTCTACCTTCCTTTCACTATTATAAATATAGCATAAATTTTAAGAGTTTTCAACAACAAGTTTTCTACTCAATATAATATTTGAATCAATATATATAGAGTTTGTCTTTCCATTCCATTCAACACTATGACCTAATAGTTCTAATACTTCTCTAAGAGGAACAAAAAATTCTCCATTATTTTCAAAAATTGTCCCTTTTAAATCATAGATATTATTAACTGTTTGCATAATACTAGTCCCTGGAATAAAAGTTAAATATTCATGATTATTTTTTAAAATAACTTTACCATTTTCGTAAAATAATTCAAATTCTAGCATTCTAGCAATATCAGTAAGTGAATAATAATTCGAGTTTCCCACTTTAATTGATGATCTATAAGGATAATAAACTTTATTATTCACAATTAAATTACATTCATTATTCTCTAAATTTTGTTGTTCACTTAAAGTTTCTTTAGTAACACCATTAATAAGGTCAATCATTTTATTACTATAAGTTTCGACAAATTTATCATGGTCATTTGAGGGCCAAGGAAATTCTAAAAGTGTTCCCTCTGCACCTAACGTAGTGACCCACGAAGAATAATAACCACTTCCATAACCGCCTGAATAAGGTAAGTAAAAATTCTTACTAAATTTTTGATATAAATTATAACTTCCGTAATAACCATTTAGCCAGCCGTGGCAATCAATTACAATATCAGGTTTTATTTTAATAGTAACATCTCTTAATGCTTGTGACTCAACAGCACTAAATGGTGCTTGAGTATAATATCTTGCACTGTCCCTTTTTTGATGATAATAATCAAAGTCCCTATTTAAGTCCACACCAGTACTTGTACATCTACCATAACCATTATTTGTAATCCCCTCATAAGTTCCATCAGGATTAGAGCACTTAATTACATAAAGTTCATAAGAACCTAGTTTGTCGTAATTTTCTTCATAATAAGCTATAATATTCTCTGCAATTTTTACTAGTAACTGGCCGTCATAAGCAAAGGCATCCTCAAATCCGTGAATTGCAAAATTTAAAAGTATTTTTTTACTATTTAAATTTTGTTTTTCATTTTCAATATGGTAGTAATTTAAATCTCTGCCAAGTTCGCTTTCCCCATATTTTTCTTCTTCATAAATGTATGGTACATCAAGTGTTTTAGCATTTGTTTTAATTGTTAACGCTGTAAGAAGTGTATTTAATGCAAGAGCACTTGCTACCAATTTTTCTTTTTTCATTGTACTCTCCTTACCATAAAAATATCAAAGAATTTTCGATTTGTAAAGAAAAAATTAACAATTAGTCTGTTTTACTAAATAAGTAAAGTTTATTGGATTATTTACAAGAGCTGTTTGATCAAGATTATTTACATAAAAGTTAGTTATAATATCATATTCTTCGTGAGTATTTGGACTAATCTTAAAAGTATATAAAACTATTTCATCCTCCTCTTTAAAAGATGGTATTTCTTTTTCCTCACATAAGCCTTCGATTAAAAAAGTAAGTTCTTTATTATTTTCATCAACATCTTTAGTTTTATCATAATTTCCTTCTGCTTTTAAAATATAATCAAGACATACATCATTATCACCATTTGTTTCATAAGTTATATATGCTTTTGATTTTAAAGTAGTCTTTTTATCTAAAAAATCTATATTTGAATTTATATAATTGTTATCATAATTAATATACAAAAAAGAATTAACTGGTGATTTAATATCATTAATTTCAATTTTCTTTTTATAACAAAAATATGCTCCAATAGAAAGAAATATAAATGTTAATAAAGTTAATATTATTTCTTTTTTCATTTTACACCTTGGCATTTTTTACAATAATATGTACTTCTTCCATCAATTTTTGTTTTTAATATTATTTCATTACATACTTTACAATGTTTACCATCATTTTTATGAACAAGTAAATAGTCTTGATAACTACCAGCATGATTTAAAGAAAATGTATAACTTTTAATAGTGGTTCCTTTATGTTTAATTGAATCATCTAATATTTCTTTAGAATATTTTAAAATATTTTCTAAATCATTTTTACTAATATCTTTACCTTTCATAAAGGGATTAATTCTTGCTTTAAATAAGATTTCATCAGCATAAATATTTCCAATACCCGATAGAATACTTTGATCTAGCAAAATAGTTTTAATACATTTATTAGACTTATTTATTTTATATAGTATTTCATCACTATACTCTACATTATTAGCATCAGGGCCAATATTTTTAAAATAATCATCAAGATCATCCTTATTAATTAATTTCATTCTTCCAAACTTACGAGTATCATTATATCTTAATGTGAAATTCTCAAAATAAAATATAACGTGTTCATGTTTAGAAACTTCTTCGTTTATGGGTTTAATATTAAATTTTCCTTCCATACGAAGATGTGATATTAAATAGTATTTATCTAATGCGAATATTAAATATTTACCTTTTCTTTGAATATCAATAAAATAATTATTAATAAGTTTTTTCTTAAATTCATTTATATCATTTTCAATCATTTTCGGGTATAAAATATCTATATTAATTATTTTTTTATTCAAAATGTTTTCTTTTAAATAATTTCTAACTGTTTCTACCTCAGGAAGTTCTGGCATAAAAATTCCTCCTTATTTTAAATCATACCAATTAGTTCCAACATCAGTACTTACCTTAAGTGGAACTGATAGACTAACTATATTTTCCATTGCATCTTTTACAATGTTTTCAACTTTTTCAAGTTCTTCGTTTTTAACATCAAATATAAGTTCATCGTGAATTTGTAATACTAATTTACTTTGAATATTTTCTTTTGTAAAAATTTCATCAATTTTAATCATTGCCATTTTAATAATATCGGCAGCACTACCTTGAATTGGTGTATTAATAGCCATTCTTTCACCTGATTTTCTAACCATAAAATTAGCATCATTTATTTCACTAATAACTCTTTTTCTTCCATAATTTGTATAAACATAACCATTTTGTTTAGCAAATTCTATCATTTTTTCCATATACTGTTTTACTTCAGGGTAAAGATGATAATACTTTTCAATAAACTCATCGGCTTCTTTTTTAGATATATGAAGATTTTCACCAAGACCAAAACCACTTATTCCATATACAATTCCAAATATTACTGCTTTTGCAGCACTTCTTTCTGCTTTTGTAACGTCTTTTATATCTTTATTATGTATATCTGCAGCAACTCTTGCATGAATATCTCCACCCTCATTAAAGGTATCAATCATTGGTTTAGAATTTATTGTTGAGGCTAGAATCCTAAGTTCTATTTGTGAATAATCTAAACTAAGTAATACATCATTACTTGGTAAAAAGGCTTTTCTAATTTGTTTACCTTCCTCGGTTTTAACAGGAATGTTCTGAAGATTTGGATGAATCGAAGAAAGTCTTCCGGTTCTTGCTACAGTTTGCTTAAATATTGTATGAATTTTACCGTCAACTATATATTCCTTTAAGCCATCAATATATGTTGATTTTAGTTTAGATAGTCCGCGATATTCTAAAATCAAATTAATAATTGGATGAACATTTGCAAGCTTTTCTAAAGATGCTTCATCTGTTTTATAACTTGTTTTATTCTTTTTACCTTTACCTACTTGCATCTTTTCAAATAAGATTTCGCCAAGTTGTTTCGGAGATGAAATATTAAATACTTCTCCAGCATACTCATATATCTTTGCAGTAATTTCTTCGAGTTTTTTAGAAATAACTTCTTTTTGATTATCTAAAACTTCACTTGATACTTTAATTCCTTCTTTTTCCATTTTAAGAAGTACTTTTGAAAGTGGAAGTTCTATATTTTCATAAATTTCCTCTTGTTTATTTTCCCTCAAAAGATTATAATTTTTCTCATAATTTTCAAATAAAAATTTTACTTTTAAAAGTTCATATTGAATATATTCAGGTGTTCCATAAATTTTAAGTAAATTATTTATTGTTGGTATTTCAAAACCACATTTTATTGCGGTAAATGAAATATCATCCTTAATATTATCACCATTTAAATATGAGCAAAGTGAATAATCAAGATAAACATCGAAATTACTATTTAATAAATACTGACATTTTTTACTATCAAAACATACTACCTTTTTATTAGTTAAATTTAAATACTTAATATTTTCTTTGGAAAAATAATAGAAAAATTTACCATCGTATAATGAAGCACTTACTATATTTGTACTTGTATAATCTTCATTATCACACTCAATATATAAAGAAACTATATCATTTGTTACAACATTAATATTTTCATTTACTGAAATAAAATTTATTTTTTCATTAGCTTTTTCTTTAGTAATCCCACTTAAAAGTGAAGTAAATTCTAGTTTAGAAAATGCATCATATAAAAGTTCATTATTCGGTCCATCATATTTCAAATCATTTAAAGATATTTCAAGAGGAACATCACAATATATAGTGGCTATTTTTTTTGACATAAAAGCATCCTCTTTAAAGGTAACAAGTTTATCATGAGTACTACCTTTTATTTCATCAATATGTTCATATAAATTTTCAATTGTTTGATAATCTTTTAAAAGTTTAATAGCACCTTTTTCACCAATGCCTTTAACACCTGGAATATTATCTGAACTATCTCCCATTAAAGCTTTTAAATCAATCATATTAATAGGATCTACTCCATATTCCTCTTTAAAAGTTTTTTCATTAAAGCGAATAAAGCCTGTTTGTTTAAGAAGTTTAACATCTGTTTCAAAATTTATAAGTTGGAGTAAATCTTTATCTGATGAAATTATTGTAGCATCAAAATCAGCATCTTTAGCACACATTTTAACTAAAGTTCCTATAATATCATCTGCTTCATAAGGTTCAAGTTCTAAATATTTTATACCCATTGCCGTAAGAATTTCTCTTGCATAAGGCATTTGCATTTTAAGTTCATCCGGTGTATTTTGTCTTCCCTCTTTGTAAAAAGAAAATTCTTTTTTACGAAAGTTTTTGCCTACATCAAAAGCCACCGCTATGTATGAAGGATTTTCTTCCTTAATTATTTTATTAATCATATTTACAAAAGAAAATAATGCGTTTGTCGGAAGTCCTGTACTGGTTTTCATATTTGCTCCACTGTAAAAAGTTGCATAATAACTTCTGAACATTAAATTATTTCCATCAATTAAGATTATTTTTTTCATATTTACCTCCTAAAACTTTTATCATTTGTAAATTCTTTTGTACTTACATATATTGGATCAATATTCGGATTATATCTATTTTCTAAAGTATAACCAAAATATTTTACATAATCTTTAGCTATAATAAGCATAAGTGTTGTATCAACTATTTTGCCTTCATCCTCAATCCAAGTATGTCTTCCATCTGAAGAATTCACTGTTCCAATTAAAAATTTATTTGTGCCTCCACATAAATAAGGGTTATCAAGGGAATAACTAACTTGTTTAGCGCATACTGTGCAGTAACCTAAATTAGCACCATCTCTAAATACTTCACAAAATGAATTTACTCCTCTTGATCTTATATTTTGCATATCAAGTTTTTCCCATAAACCTTGTGAAAACCCAGATACTTTTCCACTTTCGATACCCTCATCTATAATTTTTTTAAATTCAGGATTACTTGCATATAACTTCTTTAATATATCATAACATTTATAATTTTCTGTCCCGTTTATTATTAATTTATCTAGCATATCTTACTCCCATATATATAGTATACCATAGATTTTGACATTTAATAGAAAGAAAAAATTAGTTTTTTATTTTGACATTCATAATTAAATAATATTTTCTATTTTTTAATTACTAAACTTTTATTTTCTTTTTTAGGTTCTTTTAAACTTTTTGAGGGAGTTGGTAAATCCTCTGGCATAGTTCCACCAGCCTCTTTTATTGCTTTTATAACAATTTTTCCAATTTTATTATGTGTAATACACGCTTCATTTTCTCCAGACATATTATCTTTTTTTAATTTAGATTCAGTTTGCGTTATTCTAAATAGATTAGCTGCAAGTTCTTCACTTCCCATATTATCTAAAATATCTTCCCTATAACGAAGACCTTTTCTTTTAGCAATGTCATTTGCTGTTACACCATTATATAATTCTTTATAACCTGCATTATGAAATTTATCAAAGTTTTTTACACCAGCTTTTTTAGCAGTTTGATTTAAAGAATAATTTCCTTTTTTAGTTAAATTTCATCAAAAAAATGATGAAATTATAATATATATAAGATAAATATGGGGATGTACTTTCTCAAAAGTATATAATTTATAAAAATATACCCTAGGTAGACACTGAGTTAAAGGCGTTTTTTATAGTTTTTTTAAATTTTAATTTTTCAATAAAAAATAATGGATATTATCTACCCATTATTTGTTTAATTTCTTCTTCATTAATAATCTTTATATTAAGTGCAAGTGCTTTATCATATTTACTTCCTGGATCTGTTCCAACAATAACGGCATCAGTATTTTTAGATACCGAGCCTGTAACAGAACCACCATTATTTTCAATAAATAGTTTTATTTCATCTCTTGGAATACCCTCAATAGTACCTGTTATAACAAACTTTTTATTAGTAATATTTTCATTAAATGTTTCTTTTTCTCCTAAATATTCCATATTGATATTTAACTCTTTTAATTTTTTAATAAGTTCAAGATTTTTACTAAAATAATCTATAATTGAACTAGCAATAATACTTCCTATGTCTTTTATATTGGTTAAAGTATCTTTGTCAGCTTCGATTAAATTATCAATATTTTCAAATCTTTTAGCAAGTATTTTTGCAGTTTTACTACCTACATTAGAAATTCCTAGACCAAATAATAACCTTTCTAAACTATTATGTTTAGAGTTTTCAATGGAATTAAGTAGATTTTCCACACTTTTTTCGCCATAACCTTCGAGAAGTTTTAAATCATCTTTATATTTTTCTAAATGATAAAAATCATCAATATTTAAAACATATTTCATATTATATAAATCTTCAATAATTCTATCACCAAGGCCATCTATATTCATTGCATTTTTCGAAGCAAAATGTATAAGAAGTTCAATATTTCTCTTAGGGCAATCATCATTTACACAAAAATAGTCTACAGTACCCTCTTTTTTTACTAAAGTGCTTTTACATATTGGACAGTTTTTAATCATTACAAAGTCTTTTTCCTTACCTGTTCTTCTTTCAGGAAGAGCACGAATTACCTCGGGAATAACATCTCCGGCTTTATGAATTGCCACAATATCACCTATTTTAAGTCCAAGTGATAAAACATTATCTTCATTATGTAAAGTTGCTCTTGAAATAGTTGAACCCATTACTATAACTGGATCTAAAACAGCATTCGGAGTTATTTGTCCTGTTCTTCCAACAGTAAAAATAATATCTTTTAATTTTGTATAAACTTCGTCATTAGGAAATTTATAAGCTATTGCCCATCTTGGATATTTTGCTGTATATCCTAAGTTTTTTTGAGCATCAAGTTCATTAACTTTTATAACAACACCATCAATATCATATGATAGACTTTCTCTTTCTTTAGCAAGTTTATCAATATATTTTTTTATTTCATCAATAGTAAAAACAAGTTTATTCCACTTAGTATTAACCTTAAATCCAAGTTTAGTCATAAATTTCAAAGCTTCATAATGAGTCTTTAGATTATAATCTTCTGGATTAGGTAAATGATAAATAAATACATCAAGATTTCTTTTTGCCGCTACGGAAGAATCAAGTTGTCTAATAGAGCCTGCTGCTGCATTACGACAATTTTGTAAAAGCGGTTTACCTTCTTTTTCTCTTTCTTCATTCAAAGCTTTTAAAGTATCTTTATGCATAAAGATTTCTCCGCGTACTTCAATATCTATTTTTTCTGATAAAACTAAAGGAACATTTTTTATTGTTTTAACATTATGAGTTATATTTTCTCCAGTAGTTCCATCGCCTCTGGTGGCCGCTCTTACAAGTACACCTTTCTTATAAACAAGTGATACAGAAAGGCCATCAATTTTTTGCTCACATACAAAATGAGGTGATATACCAGCATCTTTTATTTTATTATAAAAACTTTCTATTTCCTCGATATTAAATACATCAGGTAGTGATAACATTGGTATTTCATGATGAACTTTTTCAAACTTTGAAATAACTTGTCCACCTACCCTTTGAGTTACTGAATCAGATCTTTTATATTCAGGATATTTTTCCTCAAGAGTTTCAAGTTCCTTTAGATACTTATCATATTCTTGGTCAGTAATACTAGGACTATCTAATGTATAATATTCATATGCTGCTTTATTTAAAATATCAGTTAATTCATCTATTCTTTCTTTCATAATCATTCCATAAATTTTCAGGATATATACCATTATTTATATATTCTCTTATTTTTTCTTGTACTATAGGAAGATCTTCTTTATAAGTCATTCCTATCCAAGTTGATGGTGTACTTAAAACATTTACTTTACCCATTTTTACGTATTCATCCACTACATCAGGAAGTAAAAACTCTCCAGTAGATAAATCAGCATTTTTTAAAAAGTCTATAAGCATTGTTTCTATTTTTTCAAAAATGTCTGTATTAAAACCATACATTAACATTGAACAAGGATTATCTTTACTAACCTCAAAAGAAGGGTTTCCATTAAGTGGTGTGCAAAATACTTTATCACCATCAATCTTAACTTTACTTTCAATAATAGTTTCTATTTTATTATTATTTGATAAAACTACTCCTCTTTTAACTTCTCCTTCATCCGAAAGTGTTGCACCAATTGGATAACCTACAACACATATTCCTTCGTTATTATCAAGGTAATTACTTAATATTTCAAAACTTTCATTACCATAAAAATCATCGGCTGAAATAAGTCCAAAAGGTCCTTTTACTTTATCTTTTGCACAGTATAATGCGTGCGCTGTTCCAAGTGGTTTTACTCTATCAATTTTAATGTTTAATGGTATATTTTCCATTTCTTGATAAGCATATTCAACCTCTATTCCATTAATTCTTTGTGAAATAGTTTCTTCAAATGCCTCTTTGTTTTCTTTTTTAATTACAAAAACTACCTTTGTAAAACCAGCTCTTTTAGCATCATATACTGAATAATCTATTAAAAATTCATTTGATGGGCCTACTGGTTCAAGCTGTTTAAGTCCTCCAAATCTTGATCCCATACCAGCCGCTAAGACTACTAAAGTTTTTTCCATATTATTTCACCTTCCTAATTCCTTTATAATTTTTTAAAAACTTTTTAACACCAAATCTTTGATGAAATGCAATTGTTATAAATTTATCATCAACACTTACTACTACACCTTTACCAAATGTTAAGTGAGTAACAATATCTCCATTTTTAAATTCTTCACCTGAAGTGTTATCATCTGAATATAATAATTTTGTTTTAAGTGAGTGCATTTCATTTTTAGTTTCCTCTTTATCTAGTAAATTGTCACTAATTTCACTAATAAATCTACTCGGAGGATTCATCTGCATATTACCATAAAGCATTCTTCTTCCTGCATTAAGTAAATAAAGTTTTTCTTTCGCACGAGTTATAGCAACATACATAAGTCTTCTTTCTTCCTCGAGTTCTTCATCATCATATAATGCTTTTGAAATTGGCATAATATTTTCCTCAAGGCCGATTATGAAGACAACTTTAAATTCAAGACCTTTTGCTGAATGCACTGTCATAAGAGTTACTGCATCAGAATCTAAAGAATACTCAGCAGCATCTGATACAAGAGAAACCTCCATTAAGAAATCTGATAAGTTAACATTACCAGTTTCTTTTTCATAAGTTTCAGAAACACTTCGAAATTCCATTAAGTTTTCAAGCCTAATATCACTTTCAAGACTTTTATCATTTTCATATGTTTCTTTCATTTTAGATAACTCTAAAGTTTTATCAATAAGACCAGTTATCGAAGTATCTTTACTTATTTCAATTAAATTTAAAATTAAATTTTTAAATTCTAGTTCTTTACCACTATCAATTGCTTCGAACATTGATATATTTAAACTTCTTGCTTTTTCTCTCAAGTTTTCAATAGTTTTATCCCCTATTTTTCTTTTAGGTTCATTAATAACTCTTTCAAGTGATACATCATCACTAGGATTAGCAATAAGTTTTAAATATGCAAGTAAATCTTTAATTTCTTTTCTTTTATAAAAATAAAATGAACCAAACACTTTATAAGGTATATTAGCTTTAACTAAAGCATCTTCGATTGAACGTGATTGAGCATTAGTTCTATAGAAAATAGCCATATCTTTACGATTATAACCTTCTTCATATAGTTTTTGAATTTCATCAACTACTCTTTTATTTTCCATAGAATCATTAAATGTTCTAATATATTTTATTTTTACTCCTTGACCTAAATCTGAAAATAAATCTAAATCTTTTCTTTGCTTATTATGTGATATTACTTCATTAGCCGCATCAAGTATTGTTTGAGTACTACGATAATTCTGTGGAAGTTTTATTACTGTACAACCTTTAAAATCTTTTTCAAAATTTAAAATATTTTGATAATTTGCTCCCCTGAAAGCATAAATAGATTGAGATGGATCTCCGACTACAAAAAGATTTAAATATTTTTTAGAAAGTAGTTTTACAAGTTTATATTGTACTTCATTTGTATCTTGATATTCATCTATTAAAATATATTTAAATTTATCTTGATATTTTTCTAATACTTCTTTATTACTATTAAATAATTCTACTGGTTTTTTTAATAAATCATCAAAATCTAAAGTATTATTTCTTTTTAATATTTTTTCATATTCATAATATATTTTTACCGCTATTTTCTCATTTTCTGAAATTAAAAAGTTAGCTATTTCACTATCTGAAAGCATATTATTTTTAATAAAAGAAATCTTACTTTTTATAAAAGCAGGACTTATCATTTTATCAGTGATATTAATGTCTTTCATTATCTTTTTTATAATACTAGTTTGATCTTCAGTATCTATTAAAGTAAATGCTGATGTTAAATTAAACAAAGCACTATTTTCTCTAATTATTTTTAAACCAAATGAATGAAATGTTCCAATAAAGGCATCATGTGCATTTATAATGTTATTTACTCTTTCTCTCATTTCTCCAGCTGCTTTATTTGTAAATGTGATAGCAAGTATATTGTAAGGTTTTACTCCATTTTCTATCAAATTTGCAATTCTTGTTGTTAATACTTTTGTTTTACCAGAACCCGCTCCAGCGATAACTAAACACGGACCATCCTTGAATGTTGCCGCTTTTTTTTGTTCATTATTTAATTTTTCTATATAGTCCATATTTCACTCTCCGTAAAATAATTATATCAAATTTAATTAAACTATAAAAGGTTATAGACACTTTTATTTATTTTTTGTATAATTTAAATGGTGATAAAATTGAAAAAGAAAATATTATTATTAGGATTATTAGTTTTTATGATATGTAGTTGTTCAAGAAATAATGAAAAGCCTAAAGAAAATCCAATTGTAACAATGAGTATCAAAGACTTTGGTGATATTAAAATTGAACTTTATCCTGATGTTGCTGAAAATACAGTGGCAAATTTTGTAAATTTAGTCGAAGATAAATTTTATGATAATAATACTATTCATAGAGTTCAAAAAGGTTTTGTAATTCAAGGTGGAGATCCTACAGGTACAGGAACTGGTGGACCTGGTTACTCTATTAAAGGTGAGTTTACTCAAAATGGATATCGTAATAATTTATCACATACTAAAGGTGTTATTTCAATGGCAAGAAGTTCTGACCCAGATTCTGCAGGAAGTCAATTTTTCATAGTTTTATCTGATGAAGCAGCACCATCACTTGATGGAATGTATGCTGGATTTGGTAAAGTAATCGAAGGCATGGATGTTATTGAAAAAATAGAAAATACTGAATTTGAAATTGATAATGAAGTTTATGGAACACTTAAAAAGCCTCTTACAATTGAAAAGGCTACAGTAGACACTAAAGGCTATACTTATAAAGTAACTAAAAAATAGTTGCTTTTTTATTTTGAGTAATACTATGAATATCACTTATACTAATATGAGCATTTTTATCTATTCTTTTTATATTTGTTAAAACCTTTTTAATACCCTTTTTACTGCACTCTATAATAAACATTTTATCTTTATTTTTTAAATTAATCTCAGTTATAAAGTCAGTATTTTCCCTTAAGAAATTTGAAAGAATTTCTCCCTCTTTAGTAACAATCATAATATTTACTTTTCCTTTAATTAAATAATTTGTTATAGTGCCACCGATTAAATTACCTGTGCTATAACCAAGAGCATAACTTATAGGAATCCATATTGAATCAATATTTACATTAATTGCTTTTCTAGCTACAATAAACCAAATAAGAATTTCAAAAAAAGAAATGATAGTGGAAAATATCGTTTTACCTTTTAAAGTAAAAAAAGTTCTTATTGTATTAAGTGAAACATCAAATATACGAGCAAAAAATATTTCTATACAAATATTAATCATTTTATAAGTCTTCTTACTTTAGAAAGAGCACACTTTTCAATTCTTGATACTTGAGCCTGTGATATATTTAAAGTTCCTGCAATTTCAGTTTGAGTTTTACCAATCACATATCTTTCTAATAAAATATTTTTTTCTCTGTCATTTATTTTGTTTAAAGCTTTATAAAGTCCTATCATTGTATCATTATCAATACTTCCCTTTTTATTATCTGCAAGACGTTCCTCAAGATAAATAGCATTGTCACCATCATTATAAACTGGTTCAAATATACTAACAGGATCTTTTAAAGAATCTAATGCAAATCCTACATCATATTCACTCATTGAAAGACTACTTGCAATCTCATAACACTTTGGTTCCCTACCATTTTTATTAATAAAATCTTCCTTAAATCTTAATATTTTATAAGCATCATCTTTAATACTTCTTGCAATACGCATTTGAGTATTATCTCTTAAATATTTTTTAATTTCACCAATAATAAGGGGAACAGCATAAGTAGATAGTTTCAAATTATACGATAAATCAAAATTATCTACAGCCTTTATTAAACCTATTACCCCTACTTGAAATAAATCATCTTGATTAATACCTGTTTTACTAAAATTTTTAAGTACGGATAAAACTAGTTTTAAGTTTCCATTTACAATATCCTCTTTTGCATTTAAATCTCCTGCTTGATATAATTTAAATAATTTAATATTTTCTTCATGGGTTAAACATTTAAGATTACTTGTATTTATCCCTGTAATATCTACTTTATAATTACTCATATCTTTTTCCTTTCAAAGATATTTTGGTAAAAAACAAAGATTTTTATTCACAAATAAAAAATGTGAAACTTTTTTAACGTTTTTCTTATTAAAAGTTTCACACTAATTATCTTCGATATAAATTATATCTATATTCTCTTTCAGCCTCATGTTTTAAATAATTTGCATCTTCACAAATATCTTTCATAATTTTTTCTTTACTACAAATTCTATCTTCATTACCTTTAAATTCGGCATAAATGTATATTCTTTTACAAGGAACCTCTAAAATATTTAAGGCCTCTTTTATAAAATTTAACATTTCTTTAGAATCTTCTTTTCTAACATTAAAATCAAATCCTAGATATTCAGGTCCACCACATCTTACATCAACTGGATCATTTATAGTGCAATCAACACCAATTCTTACAATATCAATCATATTTACCTCCTTGTGATGAATATCTTACTAAAGTTTTATGTTTATATCTATTTCAATATTCTAGATAAGTCCTTTTTTGTTTTTAAGCGATTTATCATTTTATCAAAATTATTATTTATAATATCAAGATTGTATGGAAAATCCATTAGGTAATTATCGGGTCCATATATAGTTTCAATCCCATCAAGGTCAATCAAAGCAACATCATTTGTTTCTTCATTTACAAGGATGTTATCCTCTTTCACATCAGTTGGAACAATATTTTCCATAAGTAAATTGCAAACAAGTTCATAAACCTTATTTAAATATATGTCTAATTTTGAATCTTCTACCCTTGTTGAAATTTCTTTTAAGGTTATATAATCTTTAAGATAATTCATTTGAATGCCAACAAGTAATCCTTTATAAGACAAAACTCCAGTAATTAAATTAAGCGAATTAGTCTTTGATAATCTACTTAATTTCGTTAATTTTTTATAAGGATCTCTTAATCCTAAATTTGTTAATCTTTCAATTTCAAGTAAGCTACTTACTTCATCATCCAAAAAATTATCATTTTTATTTATATATGTTTTTATAAAATCTTTATAATATATTTTATATAATTTATCACCATTTAATACTATTTTGCCAAACTGTCCTTGAGTTAATGGATAAGGATTTAATAAATAACTTAAAAACTCCTTTTTACTAATTTCTATGACTTTCATATAAAAACTTCCTAAATTTATTATACTCTATATTTTTGTGATAAATAATAATTAAAAAGCACCATAAAAGTACCACGAAGTACACGAAAGCAATGGAAATTACCATAGTTTTATGTAAAATAAAGGCATAAAAAAAAACCGAATATACGTGGTTTTCTACATTATAATGGTGCCGACAGAGGGAATCGAACCCCCAACCTACTGATTACAAGTCAGTTGCGCTACCAATTACGCTATGTCGGCATTAATGGTGGGAGATATAGGACTCGAACCTATGACCCCCTGCTTGTAAGGCAGATGCTCTAACCAACTGAGCTAATCTCCCATTAACTTTTCTCTTGCTGACAAATAAAATTATACTATATATTATCTGCACTTGCAAGCAAAAATTAATCATTTTTTAAATTTTTTTTGATTTTTTTAATAAAGTAGTCCCTCGGATATCGCAAAAGGTATAAAATGATCCCTAATTGCAGATGATAAATTATATTTTGTTTCTCCTATTTTGTAAAAATGATAACCAATAATTTCTTCATTAGTAAAATATACTTTATCCATTTTCTTTTTACAAATAAACATAGTCATAATAATATCTAACTCTGGATCACTTGCGGCACTCTCTTTAAAACACATTAAAGGTTTTAAGTCTTCCTCACAAATTGTAAAGCCATTATGAAATTCCTCTTTTACTTCTCTAATCGCAGCTTCAACTTCACTTTCACCCTCTTCAACGCCACCACCAATTAATGTCCAAGTATTACTTTTACTACTTCTTACACTTCTTACAATTAAAAGTTTACCATCTTCGATAAAGGCAACGCCAACAACTTTTTTTACTCTTTTCATCCTATCACCATACATTAAGTATACTATTTTTTTATGTTTTAATAAATAAAAACTAATAGACTTTACATTAAAATTTTTTTAATTTTTATATAACGAAATAATTATTTTTGCAACTTTTATTCCTTCGATAGCACTTGTTGTAATGCCTCCAGCAAAACCTGAACCCTCACCGATTGGGTATAATCCTTTGATATTACTTTCCATATTTTCACTTCTAATAAATTTAACTGGACTACTTGTTTTACTTTCTACTGCAGCAATTATAACGTTGTCATCATCAAAACCTTTTATTTTTTTACCGAAATAAGTGATTGCCTCCTTTAGGGAACTATTTATATAACCTGGAAAAACATCATTGATATTTGCATAAGAATAATTACCTTTTATTTTTAAGTTTGATAAATCTTTTGGATTACAAACGTTATCTTTATAATCTTTAAATGTTTGAACTAATATTTTACCGTTTCCTAAACTATAAGCTTTCTTTTCTAAACTTTCTTGATATTTAACGCCATCTAAAGGGTCATCACCAAAATCTTTATTATTAACAGTAACGATAATTGCACTATTAGATACACCACTATCCCTTTTTGAATAACTCATACCATTAATTGATAAATGTCCTTTCTCACTCGAAGCATTTACGACAAATCCTCCCGGACACATACAAAATGAATATACACCTCTGTTAGTACTTGCTTGATAGGTAAGTTTATATTCTGCTGGAGGCAAATAATCTTTAAATTCTCCATATTGATTTTCATTAATCATATTTTGATTATGCATTACTCTAACGCCTACAGCAAAAGGTTTATTTTCAATTAAAACACCTTTTTCATAAAGCATATTAAATGTATCTTTTGCACCGTGTCCAATTGCCAGAATTAAATTATCAGTTTTATAAATATCTTTGTTATTAATAACTACACCAGTACTTTTATTATCATTTATTAAGATGTCTGTTAAAGTGCTCTCAAAATGAATTTCTCCACCATTTGTAATAATTTTATTACGCATATTTTTAACAATACCCTTTAATTTATCAGTGCCGATATGAGGATGATTTTCATAAAGTATCTGTTCATCAGCACCATTTTCATAAAATATTTCAAGTACTTTTGAAATTAAGCCTTCTTTATCTTTAATGCTTGTCATAAGTTTTCCATCAGAAAAGGTACCTGCTCCGCCTTCACCAAAAAGAACATTAGAATTTACATTTAACTTGTTATTATTCCAAAACTCCTCAACATCTTTTTCTCTTTCTTCAACTTGTTTACCTCTTTCAAAAACCATTACTTTATAGCCAAGTGAAGATAAAATATATGAGGCAAACATACCTGCAGGACCAAAACCAATAATTATAATAGGTTTTGATAATATTTCACTACCATTTATTTTGATTTCATTACTTTTTGGAAAATACTCTAGAGCATCTTCATTAAATCTAATTTTCTCATTAGTATTTATTAAAACATCATAAACATAAAATACATTACTTTTATTTCTTGCATCAATTGATTTATGTAAAATCTTTTGCATAGTAAAATTATTTGTTTTTATTTTTTTAGAAATCATATCATTTAAATTATTTGTTTTAACATCTACTTTAATATTTCTAACTCTTATCATTGATATTCCTTCCGGCAATTAAGCCTGTTATAAAACACTGCATTAAATTGTAGCCACCACATTTACCAGTTAAATCAAGTATTTCACCAATTAAATATAAGTTTTTTACAATATTTGATTCCATCGTAGAAATATTTATATCTGTAAGAGGAACTCCTCCCATAGTAACTTGGGCTTTATCATAATCATTTGTTCCATAAACTTTTAAAGTAAATGAAGTAAGATATTCTCTAAGTAATTTCTTTTCATTTTCAGTAAGACTTTTATATCTAGCAGTTTCAGATATGTTAGTTTTTTTAAATATGTATTTTAATACTTTATAATTTATTATACTTTCAAAGGCATTAATCAAGCTTAAGTTTTCAAGTAGTTTCATTCTTTCTTCAATAAAACTTCCAGCATCATTAGTAAATGGTAAAAAATTTATTTTAATAGTTAAATTAGAATTGTCTTTTACATAACCACTTAAATTAAAAACACAAATACCAGAAACACCATAGTCGATAAACTGAAGCTCCCCAGTTTCACAAGATATCAATTTATCATTATCAAATAGGCTTACTTTAGCATTTAGCCTTACACCAGAAAGTTCTTTAATCGGATCTGTTTTAATTTGAGTTAAACAAGGATACATTTTAATAAATTTAATCCCTATATTTTCAAGATTTGGGTAAAGATTTCCATCACTACCTGTTTTAGGGTAACTTTTACCTCCACAGGCAATAACTAATTTTTCACATTCGTATTTATTATTAATTTTAAATCCAGTTGAAATTTTTTTAATATCATTTACTTCCTCATTAAAAATAAAATTTATACCTTTACTTTTGCATTTTGCAATAAGTAAATTATTAACACTAGCACTATTATGTGAATATGGGTAGTAATAACCATTTATAATATCAGGGTATATGCCAATTGATTCAAGTTCTTTATGCATTAAATCTATTTCATTAGAATTTATAATTTTTGAAACTAAATCACTATTTTCAGTAAAGTAGCAAACCTCATTAACAACCTCATTTGCATAATTACATCTTCCACTTCCCGTAAGAAGAAGTTTTTTCCCAGCTTTATCATTTTTTTCAATTATAGTCACATTATTATTTTCGTTTTTTGCTTTTATAGCACACATCATTCCCGATGGACCAGCACCAATTATTATTATATTCATTTTTGCCTCCGTATGTATTTATTATATCAAAAAAAATCCTAAAAAGGATTATTTTGTAGTTATATTATTAAAATTAATTTTCACATTTTTCCGAGTTTCTAAGATACTAAAAATCACATTTTTCCGATTTATTTAATCTTAATTTTCGAACCATTGGTTTTTCTAAAATATTTTCTTCAGTAGTATGTAAATAGTTTTCATAAGATTTAACTTCTTTATATTCATAATCTCTTTCTAAATTCCTTTCTTCCTCCTGAAGATTTTCAATTAACTCTTTTAAAATAAGTGCACTCCCATTTAAATCTTTGATCTTTTTATTAATTTCTTTTTTTGAACCCATTATTTGATCAGATATAACTCTAAAACAAACATTTAAGCCTATGAAACATAATATGTTTTTAACATTTGGGAAACTGCATACGAATCCAGTTATAGTCGAAACATTAATTAATACCTCAATTAATATTTTTATTAAAAGTTTTCTAGCCTTTTTACTTTTTTGACTTTCAATATCTTTTTTCTCATTTTGCTTTTCCTCAATCAAGTTTTGAAGTTTTAAAACCATATCTGGTTCATCATTAGTTTTAATAACCTTTATATTACCATCTTCATTAGTAACAGCATATGTATTATTATTTAAATTAATATATTCTTTATTCATATTTTCCTCCGAATAAAAAGTATACTAACATTTTTATTAGTAAAAATCAACAAAAAAGATGCTTTAGCACCTATTTTCAATATATATTTTTATATCATTAAGTAAATATTCTTTACCAAGTGTATGAAGTAATTCGTAATTTTTCTCTAAATAAGAAAAGACTTCATATTTAGTAAATAAATCATATACTTCTTTTCCGTTCATACCATTTTTTAATTTATATTCCTCGAGTAAAAAAATCACAAAATCATTTATTTTCTTATCAATCACTTGGCACATTTAAAACTCCTGTTTCTATTTCTTCTTTTAACATATCAAATAACATAAAATAACTAAAATACCACATTTTAGTATTTTCATTTTCAAGCATTGTATATAGTTTTGAATTATAGAGTATTTCCCTTGCTTTTTTATAAGAGACTTTATAATAATTAACTATTTCATCACAAATTGAACTTACTTTTGGAACTAAATACAAAGAAAATTCTTTATTACTCATAATCTTCCTCCAATGCATATGTGCAAATATATTTTAAATACTTTAAAGATTTTTCAGTATGAAAGGAAATTTGATTTGAAAGTTTATAAGTTTTTAATCTTTCAATAGTCTCTTCATAAGTTAAAACTCCACTATCATATAAATCCAAAACCTTATATAAAGTGTCATCTGCTACTGGCCCCATAACAACATCATAGTTATGAGTAAAGTTGTCACTTTTTCTATTAGCATATACAAAATCAAGCCATTTTTCTGAGGCAGTTAAAAAGTTCAAAACATTTAAATCATTATTTTCATTATATTCGAACTCATTTACATATCTAAAAATGAGTTTATCTGAATTAATTCTTGATTTTTTTACAAAGGTCCATTTTACAGCTTGGTCATAATCTGTTGTAGTATAAAAACCTTTACCAAAATCAGTTTTATTATTAAGTAATTCAAAATCCGGAACAACTACAGGTGATAAACTTCCGTGAAATAATTGCACATTAATCCCTCCGTATACATTTTATCATAATTCTATCATCAAAAAAAGATGCCAAAGCATCTATTTTGAAAGAAGATCACAAACTAAATTAGAAAGTTCAGTTGGATTATCAACAGGAAGTCCTTCGATTAATTTACTTTGAGCATATAATACTTTAGTATATTTTTCAAACTCTTCTTCGTTATTTTTAAATAAATCATTTAATTTAGTTAGTATTGGATGATTTTCATTTATTTCAAGTGTTAATGATGAAGACACTTTTTCACTATTTGGCATAGCATTAATAACCTTCTCCATTTGAGTTGAAATAGCACCATTACTAGTTAAACAAACAGGATGATTTTTAAGTTTATTAGTAATTTTTACATCACTGACATTGTCCTTTAAAATATCTTTCATTTTCGATAGCATATCTTTACTATCTTCATTTATTTTAGAAAGTTCTTCTTTTTCCTCTTTAGTATCTAAATCAAGTGATGTATCACAAACATTTTTAAATGTCTTTTCCATAAATGTATTTATAGCACCAATTGTAAATTCATCAGCATAATCAGTTAAATATAAAATATCGAAATCTTTTTCTTTAACCATTTCTACTTGAGGTAATAAATCAATTTTTTCTACAGTTTCGCCACACGCATAATAAATTTCTTTTTGCTTATCTTTCATAGAGTCTACATAATCTTTTAAAGTAACAAAGTCTTTCTTCTTAGAACTATAAAAGATTAATAAATCAAGTACTTTATCTTTGTTTATACCATAACTTCCATAAATACCAAATTTAATTTGATTACCAAAATCTTTAAAGAATTTCTTATAACCCTCAAAGTCCTTAGTAAGAAGTTCTATTAATGCAGAATGAATTTTAGTTTCTATTCCTTTTGCAATTCCAAGAACATGTCTATCATTTTGAAGAGTTTCACGAGATATATTAAGAGGAATATCATCAGTATCAATTACTCCCTTTACAAAAGAGTAATAATCAGGAAGAAGTTTTTCACACTTGTCCATAATAAGTACGCCATTTGTATAAAGTTCTAATCCCTTTTTATATTCTTTATAATAATAATCAAAAGGTGCGTGTGATGGAATAAATAAAAGTGCTTTATAATTTTCTAAACCTTCAGCATTATAATGAACTACTTTTAAAGGCTTTTCATAATCCGAAAATTTTGATGTATAAAAGTTATTATATTCTTCTTCGGTTATATCTTTCTTCTCTTTTTTCCATAAAGGTTTCATTGAATTTAAAGTTTGAACTTCCGTATAAGTTTCATATTCATCCTTAGTACCCTCTTTTAGGCGAGAATTTTCCACTTCCATCATTATAGGATATTTTATGTAATCGCTATACTTTTTAATTAAATTTCTAATAGTATATTCTTCCATAAAATCAGAATATTTTTCATCTTCAGTATCATCTTTTAAATAAAGAATAATATCTGTACCATTTTCTTTTTTCGTAGCTTTACCTATAGTATAACCCTCTACTCCTTCACTTGTCCAAATATATGAGTCCTCACTACCAACCTTTTTAGAAATAACTTCGACTTTTTTAGAGACCATAAATGATGAATAAAATCCAACACCAAATTGACCAATTATTTCACTATCTTTGCTATCAGGATTTTCCTCTTTAAATTTAAGGGAACCACTTTCTGCTATTGTACCAAGTGACTTATCAAGCTCTTCCTCATCCATACCAATACCATTATCGGTAATAGTTATAGTTTTAGCATTTTTATCTACTGAAATAAAAATCTTAAAATCAGCGGGATTAATATCAAGTGTTGCATCTTTTGATTTTTCAAAAGCTAACTTATCAATAGCATCACTGGCATTAGAAATAAGTTCTCTTAAAAATATTTCCTTATTTGTATAAATTGAGTTAATCATTAAATCAAGTACTCTTTTACTTGATGATTTAAATTCTTTCTTTTTCATTTTTTTCATCTCCAAGAATGTTATATCACATAAAAATAGCACTTGTCAAGTTAAAGTGCTATTTTAATTAATATTACAGCCCATAAAAAAATTTCCCTTAGGAAATATTCTCACAATTTGTTTTTTTAGCATATATATAGCCATTTAAGGTTTCATTTTCCATATTTGCTTGATGCGTTGTTAAATTATAAAACTTTAATTCAAAAGTAAATTTATTTGTAACTTTAGTTCCTTCGCTTATTATTGTGGCATTTGATACCAAAGTTTTCATTGGATTACCAGCATCGCTCTTTGACCAAGTACTGTTATAATCAAAATTTGTTTCAGTACTATAATTATTTGTACCTGATGGTGAAGTAACTATCATAGTAAGTTCTTTAGAAACGACCACACCATCAACTTTAGTGGCCTCAAGGTATTTAGCATCAGTTTCATTTACCTTTCCATAAACCTTTGATGATGAATCATATTCAAATATAACATCATATGTACATCTAGTTTTAATACTTGTTGAAGCAGAATCTAAACTTATATTAAATGTCGCATTTGAGGTTGCTGCAACCTCATTATTAGCATTAGCCTCACTCATATTTGCCGGAGGTATTTGTAAACTTAAAGCTGCTTTTTCACTTGTAAATACACTGGCAACGCCTTCCTCGGTTGTAATATTTACGTGTACTCTATTATTCGTATCGGCAGAAAAAGAGCCAAAATAAGCATAAGTACTAGCTACAATGAGTACTAAGAAAAAGACTATTGAAATAATAATAACTAAAAAATCTTTATTTGTTAAACTATCATTTTTCATTGCCCTCTCCTTATCATAAAAATAATATATCAAATTTTACTATTTTTTTCAATTACTTTATAAATAAAAATTAAAAAAAGAACTATTTTGTTCCTAAAAAATAATTCTTTTTACCTTTTTTAAGTAATAATACTTTTTCTTCGATTAAATCACTTTCAGTAATTACTTTATCTAAATTCATTTCTTTATTACCATTAATTGAGATTGCTCCAGCACTTACCATTTCTCTTGCTTCACGTTTACTTGAGCATATTTTACCCCTTACAAGCATATCTAAAATATTTTCATTTTCTGTTACTGTAAAATGTGGAACATCCTTAAATTCATTTAAAAGATTTTCTGCACCTAATGAAGAAATATTTCCATTAAATAAGGCACTTGCTTGTTTTAAAGCATCTTCATAAGCCTTTTCTCCATGAATAAATGTAATAACCTCTTTCGCAAGCGTTTTATGAGCAAGTCTTTCCTCTGGATGAAGATTATGTTCTTTTTCAATATTCTCAATTTCCTCTTTAGAAAGGAAAGTAAATTTCTTTAAATAATCAATTACCATAGAGTCTTCTACATTAACAAAGAATTGATACATTTCATAAGGTGTTGTTTTGTTTTTATCAAGCCAAATTGCTTTACCTTCAGTTTTACCAAACTTAGTACCATCACTTTTCGTAATAAGGGGCATTGTAAAGGCAAAAGCCTCTTTTCCATCTTTTTTTCTAATAAGTTCAATACCCGCAGTAATATTTCCCCATTGATCTTGACCAGCAACTTGCATAGTAACGCCTCTTTCATTATATAAATGTTCAAAGTCCATTGCTTGCATTATCATATAGGAAAATTCTGTATAAGTTATACCGGCATCAAGCCTTCTTTTAATAATATCTTTGTCAAGCATATAACCAATACTAAAATATTTACCATAATCTCTTAAAAAATCAATGAAATTAATATTTTTTAGCCAATCATAATTATTTACAACCTCAAAGCCAAAAATATCTTTTGCTTGTTTTGTTAAACATTCTACATTATGATTAACTTCCTCATATGATATCATTGCTCTTTCTGCAGTAGGTTTTGGATCACCAATAAGACCTGTTCCTCCTCCAACTAAAAGTATTGGATTATGTCCTGCTCTTTTAAGTCTTGTGGCAATCAAAAATGATGAAAAGTGTCCAATATGCATACTATCACCTGTTGGATCTGTACCAATATAAAAAGTCATACCACCTTTATTTAATTTTTCTTTTAAATCTAGAGAAGACATATCTTTTATTAAACCTCTCCATTCAAGTTCTTCATAAATACCCATTTTTACCATCCTTTCAAAATAAAAACTCCATAAACATAGGGACGAGTTTTCTCGCGGTACCACCCTATTTTATGAAGTTAATCATACAACTTTATTCTTTATCGCTGAATATGCGTTTTAGCATCCGAAGGTTGTAAGGCTTCATCACTTGCTAACAAAGGTATTGTAGCATAATTTTTAAGAGTTTTCAACTTCAAGTTTTTATATTTTAAAACTATTTGTAAAATCTTCGAATGATATTTGAGTTTCCTCTTTTAGGGATTCTTCCACTTTTGGAGTTTCAACTACTTCTTTTGTTTTACCTATTTTTTCAAATTCATATTTAGGTTTGACTGTAACTACTTTTAATTTAGTATAAGTACTTCCAAAACTATTTAAATCCATAATAGGAATATCACTATTTTTTATTTCATTAACATCATCATTTGTTTTAACGACATTTATTGTTTTAACATTTGAGGTAAATGCTGATATTACTCTATAATCTTTTGTTTTATTTTTTTTAATTATTTCTTTACCTTTTTTATTTCTTGTTAACTCAACAAGTTCAGATAATTTAACTCTTTTTGCAGTATTTAAATTAGTGAAAATATTAATGTACTCATCACTATCATTAATTTGTGATAATGATATAACGCTATTATCTTTTACAGGGTAACCTTTAACACCTGAAGCTTTAGGACCAACCTCTGGGATTTCACCAGTTTCAAATAGTAAATAATAATTATTGTCAGTAATAATTAAGGTTTTCTTACCCTCTTTTTGAACGCTTATTAGTTCATCATTATCCTTAAGTTTTATTGCCGTCATTGGTTTAGAACATCTTGAAACCTCAAACTCTTCCATTCTAACTTTTTTAATCATACCTTCTTTTGAGGTTAATACTAAAGATGCACCTTTTTCAAAGATAAATGAATTAATTATTTTTTCATTTTCTTTAATCATTATTAGGTTACTTATATGTTTACCTAAATCTTTCCATTTACATTCAGTTATTGTATGTACTGGAATAAATAGATAATTTCCAAGTGAAGTAAATGATAATATATAATCTCTTGTATTAAGTTCAAACATATTTCTTACAAAATCACCAGGTTTTAAAGTTGTTTCATCAGCGGCAGCTTTAAATGACTTCATAGGAACTTTTTTAATGTAACCATCATTTGTAACAACAACAATAACATCCTCTTTAGGTATCATATCTTTTAAATCAACTTTTATATCAGTTATTTCATCTTTAATTTCCGTTTTTCTAGGAACTGCATAATTTTTCTTAACTTCCTTAAGTTCTGATTTCATAAGTGATTTTAAAACGTTTTCATCAGATAATATTTCATGACATCTTTCAATTAATTTCTGAAGTTCTTCGGCTCTTTCCTTTAAAACTACAATATCTGTATTGGTAAGTCTATAAAGTTGTAAAGTTACTATTGCCTCAGCTTGCTCTATATTAAAATCAAATTTATTAACTAAATTTTCTTTAGCATCCGCTTTATTTTTAGAACCCCTTATTACTTTTATTACTTCATCAAGAATTGATATTGCTTTCATAAGTCCTGATACAATATTAAATTCTTTTTCATAAGTTTTAAGTTCAAATGTAGTTCTTTTTATAATAATATCTTTATAGTGTGCAATATAAGCATCAAGTATTTCAAGTATTCCGAGTACTTTAGGACTCCTGTTTACAATTGAAACCATATTATAATTATAACTTATCTGAAGATCAGTGTTTTTAAATAAATAATTTAATATTAATTCTTTATTAGCGCCTGTTTTTAAATCAATTGCTATTTGTAAACCTTCTCTATCAGTTTCATCTCTTACTTCGCTTATACCCTCAACTTTTTTGTCAATTCTAATTGAATCAATTTTACTTACAAGAGCTGCTTTATTTACATCAAAAGGTATTTCAGAAATTATAATTTGTTCTTTACCTTTTTCTTTTTTAAACTCTGTTTTTGCTCTAACAATTACTTTACCTGTTCCTTTTGTAAAAGCAGATATTATTCCCTCTTTGCCTTCGACTATTCCACCAGTTGGAAAATCAGGCCCTTTTACAATTTCAAGGATTGTTTCTAATCTACATGATGGAGAGTCTATTCTTTTAACTGTGGCATCAATTATTTCTCCTAGATTATGGGGAGGTATATTTGTTGCATACCCTGCAGAAATACCATTTGCTCCGTTAACAAGTAAATTAGGAAATTTTGCAGGAAGAACTGTTGGTTCTAAGAAACGATCATCAAAGTTAAGCGCCCAAGATACTGTTTCTTTATCTAAATCTTTTAAAAGTTCATTACTTATTTTAGCAAGTCTTGCCTCTGTATAACGGTATGCAGCAGGTCCATCACCATCCATTGAGCCATTATTTCCGTGAATATCGACTAAAATATGATTTTGTTTCCACCATTGGCTCATTCTTACCATTGCATCATAAACTGATGAGTCTCCATGTGGATGGAATTTACCTAAAACATCCCCAACTGTTGCAGCACATTTTATATATCCTTTATCAGAGGTATTTCCTGCTTTATACATTGCATAAAGTATTCTTCGTTGAACTGGTTTTAAACCATCTCTTACATCTGGAATAGCACGGTCTAAAATTATTTCTTTAGCGTACTTTCCAAATCTATCACCCATTATTTCCTCAAGGGCATAATCTTGTATTCTTTTTAAAATTTCATTTTCCATATTTTACCCCCTATAATTATCTTCCATGGTAAACTCAACATTTTCATTTATCCATTCCTTTCTAGGTTCTACTTTATCGCCCATTAAGGTACTAACTCTTTTTTCCGCAAGAGCTGCATCTGTAATATTTACTCTAATGAGCATTCTTGTATCTGGGTTCATTGTTGTTTCCCAAAGTTGTTCTGGATTCATTTCACCAAGTCCTTTATACCTTTGTACTGCATATTTACCAGAATTTTCTCTTTTTATATTTTCAAGTTCTTCATCAGTATAAGCATAAAATCTTTTCTTACCATAATCTATTTTATAAAGTGGAGGCACTGCAATATATAAATGTCCTGTTTCAATAAGTCCACGCATATATCTATAAAAAAATGTCAAAAGTAGTATCTGAATATGAGCTCCATCAACATCGGCATCGGTCATTATTATTACTTTATCATAATTTGACTCACTAGCATCAAAACTTTGCCCTACACCAGCACCGATTGTATAAATTAATGTATTAATTTCTTCATTTTTAAATAAATCTTCACTACTTGCTTTATCGGCATTTATAACTTTACCACGAAGAGGAAGTATTGCCTGAAATTTACGATTTCTTCCACCTTTAGCAGAACCACCTGCTGAATTACCTTCTACTATAAAAAGTTCATTTATTTTAGGATTTTTACTTTGAGCAGGAGCAAGTTTTCCAGATAAATTCTTTTCTATTTTACTTTTATTTTTACCATTTCTAGCTTCTTCCCTAGCTTTTCTTGCAGCCTCCCTAGCAGTTTTACTCTTCATTGCTTTTTCAAGTATATTAAGGGCAACCTCTTTATTTTCCTCAAGGTAAAACTTCAAACTATCATAAGTTATACTTTCTGTTATACTCCTTGCTTCAGGAGTGCCTAATTTTCCTTTTGTTTGACCCTCAAACTGTAAAAGTTCCTCAGGTATTTTAAGACTTATTACTGCAGTTAAACCCTCTCTTACATCTGCTCCATCAAGTGAATAATCTTTGCCTTTAAAAATACTATTATTTTTTGCATAATCATTAAATGCTTTAGTAATTCCTGTTTTAAAACCAACTTCGTGAGAACCTCCATCACTAGTTTTAACATTATTTACAAATGATAAAATATTCTCTTGATAAGTATCAGTATACTGAAGAGCAACATCTACTTCAATACCTTGTTTAGTTCCAGAATAGTTTATTACTTTATGAAGAGTTGTTTTATCTTCATTTATATAATCTACAAAACTTGTTAGTCCATTTTCATAATGATATTTGACTTCTTTTTTATCAGCTTCATCAATAACTTCAATTGTAAGACCAGGAAGTAAAAAAGCACTTTCTTGCATTCTTTCACAAATTGTTGTATATGAAAACTGAAGATTTTTAAAAATATCATCATCAGGTTTAAATTTTACAATAGTTCCTGTTTTTTTACTTTCACCAATTGTCCTAAGAGGATTTTTTACTTTACCACCATTTTCAAAATCAATTTCACTTATTTTACCATCACGATAAATTACCACTGTCATTGAACTTGATAAAGCATTAACTACAGAAGCACCTACACCGTGAAGTCCACCAGAAACTTTATAACCATCCTCAGTAAACTTACCGCCTGCGTGAAGAACAGTATAAATAACCTCAGGAGTACTTTTTCCTGAAGCGTGCATTCCTATCGGTACACCACGACCATTATCCGCTACCGTAATAGAATTATCTTTATTTATAACTATTTTTATATAGTTACCAAAACCATTTATTACTTCATCTATTGAGTTGTCTACAATTTCCCACACTAAATGATGAAGGCCTCTTTTGTCTGTTGAACCAATATACATACCTGGTCTTTTTCTAACAGCCTCCAAGCCCTCTAAAATCTTAATAGATGATTCATCATATTTTTTTACCATAGTACCACCTTAAATTATTATAAATAAAAAAAACGATTTTATCAACTTAACTTTACACAATTTCTAATTTCTCGTGTAAAGTTAGGTCAAAAAAATCTATTTTAACTTACCACATATACATCATTATATGTTCCACTTCCAAGTAACTTACTTTCAGAGGATAAACTCACTACGCCACGAGCACCAATATGTTCATCGACAGTGTTCCTGCTCAAATATCCATCACTACGTACACTGAAATCAGAAGCAAAAAGATCAACACCGAAAAAACCAGGAGACCCCGCCCAATATTCCATATTATTATTTAAATAGAAAGCACTGTTGTCCGTATTATATTTTCCACCCGCAAGCACAATTTCATCCGCTGTTATTAATCCAAAATTGTTTGTTACAACGTCTAAACTATTACATTCGAACGTTGGTGTTGGAGTATCTGCTAATAGCCTAGTATATGGAGCATAGTGAAAATCACTGTCTTCCGATACCCATGTACTAGATGTATTTCTATCATTGCAAAATGTTGACTTAACAAATCTTGATGTTCCTATATTTTCATTAAAATATTTTGTATACCAATTATCTAAATATGTCTTTATTGTACTATTTGTTGTTGTTCCTCTTTGTGAACCGGTCGTATATTGAAATCCTACATATTCTGCATGCTTATATTCATTATTATAAGCTGTAAAGCCCATATTTGTATTTGCTCCTGTTATTGCAACTTTTGTATTTTCACTTGGTGCTTTACTTCCTGCATATATCATTTTAATTTTATTATTTTTATCTACTCTTATTATTCGCCAGTACATATCATCACCTTTATGTGCATATGTTATTTCTTTACATTTATAGTTATATGTTGAATCATAACGTGTTATACCTGTTTGACATTCTGATAATGTTGAATAGTCTATGTAGTTTATTTGATAATTTTCACTATCAAACCATACATCAGTATTTGTTGTATCATCATAGAAACCTCTGTAAACAATTTGGTCTTCTTTAAACTTACCATATTTTACCCAGTTGTTATCTACCGCTCCTCTATAATAATAGGTTTTACCTGTTCCTTCTGTATATGAATACATTCCAGCATTACCTGTTTCAATATTTGCAAATGAAGGCGCTGCTTTTGCCTCAATTGCAGTTTTTCCTCCATTATTTGCAAGAATTGTTTCATAACCTTTTTTAACTGACGAGCCATCTTCTGAAGAACATCCTTTACTTATTGCATATATTTTTCCAGTAAATGCTTTTCCTCCAAGTTGTGCTTGTGATGCAGTTAAGTTATAATATCTTCCTATTATCTTCCATCTTACAGATTGCTCAGTGCCTAAACTTTTTATTGTGGCTCCCTCAACTAGTTTATAATATTTATTTACTGAATCATAATAACTTTGTACATTTGCATGATCAAAATTTCTTTCTGTAGCAAAATGATTATTTCCATTCATACCATTTACTTCTATAGTTATTTCTTTTGTAGCACCACTTGTTTTAGTCGTTGTACCTTGTCCATATACATTACTTCCAGCATCATATTCATAAACTATATCATATGTACATGTTGTAAGTAAGTTTTCTGAACCAGTAAGTGTTACATCTAAAAAAGCTGTATCCTCTTTGGCAGCGACAGTATTATTTGAGGCTGTATAACTCATATTTGCGGCTGGTACCTGTAAATTAAGTTGTGTAGCATTTGATATAAATGTTGCATTACCTGGACTCGATGAATTAATATTTACTGCTACATTATTAATTAGATTAACATCGAATGTTCCAAAATATGCAAATGATGCAACACCTACAATAATTACTATTAAAGTTGTGGCAAAAATTGCTAATGATTTTTTAATTTTATTTTTTTCCATACTTCTCTCCAATCCCGCATAAATACTGAGGTGTTCTTTCATAAATTATATACTTTTGAGAAAATTGAGGTGCCAAATTTCGAGAAAAGGACTAGAAATCTACCAAAAAAAATGCTAGAATTAGAGTAGATATTAGATAAATACGGGGATGTACTTTCGCAAATGTATATAATTTATGAAAATAAAGCTTAGATAAATACTGGGTTTGTGAGACATTTTAATAAATTTTTAAATATAATTTTTTACATATTAATAGTGTAAAGAAATACACAAAAAAACATAACTAAATTCTATCGTTATGTTTTATTTCTTTTCTAATACCTTTTAGACCTTGAGAGTCTTTATATTTTTCATAAAAGTCATTATCAAGCCAAATAGTTACAAAGTTATCCAACCTATTTTTAATGCTTGTTTTAGGTTTTAAATTAATATTAACTTCAGGAATTTCATCTTTTGAAGTGGAATCATATGTCTTCAAAAATTTTAAGTAAGAATATAAAGTTAATATTTGAAAAATATATAATGGTGTAAATAAAGTTAAATATAAAATATTTGAGTTTATTTTATTAATAAAGTTTATAAAACTACTACCTAAAAAAGTTAAACTATTAATATCTGTTACAAGATATATTAATATAACTGTAATACTCATAACAATTGTTTTAATCTTACCAATTTTTGATGTTTTAACATTGATATTTTTTTGAAACTTTATAAATTGAATTAAAACAACAGCAAGTTCAAAAATAATCGAAGCAATTGAATATTTAGTTACTTTAAATAGAATTATTAAATTACTGCAGGAAAATAGTTTATCCGCTACACCATCAAACATACTACCAAAAAATGTGGCAACGTGAAATTTTCTTGCTAAAAAACCATCAATACAATCCGTAAGATAACAACATACTGAAAGAATTGCCGCATATAATCCTCCATAATTAAAATATACCGGAATCATCATAAATACGCCGATTATTCTTACCATTGTAAGAAGATTAACAAATATTAACATAAACTTTTTCATATTCTGTCCTTTCTATTTTATATTATCAAATTCAAGTAAATAATCATCATTATTATCTTTTATATTGATTGATAAAATATTTTGTTCATTAATTTTAAATATTATTACTATATTTTCATTTTCATAACTAATTTCATTTTGCTCTTCATTTACATTCTCTATTAAATCTTTCGTTAAATCATATATTTTTTGAATGTTTAAATAATTTTCATTTAAATCTAAATATAAATTTTCTAAAAGGACTTTTTCATCCATATTTATTTGAAATATACCTTCACTATTAATTTCATATTTAATAAGTCCTTCACTATTTTCCCTATAGCCTGTATCTTTTTCTTTAGTTTTATTTCCTATATAAACAGTTTTACCTAATGAAGTATTTATTGTATACTTATAATCATATTCACTATTAAGTAATTTTTCTTTCATATCTATAAACGTTGTAACATTTTCATTCTCATTACTTTTAGGTAAAGTTTTAAGAGTTTTATTGTAAGGAATTACTACGATTAAAAAGACAAATAAGAAAAATATAAGCCAAAGTCCTAAACAAATTAAAGCGTGATATCTTTTGTTTTCCCAAAGTTTAACAAAAGTATTATCGGGATCTTTCTTTTTTAACATTTTAATTATTAACATATAAATTTTCCTTATCAATGCCATTTAAAAAGGCTTTTATATTCATTTCATTTTTACCCATTGGTTTTACTATCTCAAGACTTATTACACCATCTTTACAGCCAATTTCTAAATTATTTTTACTTACATATACTTTACCTACTTCACTATTTTTTTTAATAAATGAAGCCTTACATACTTTTATTTCCTTATCATTTAAAATAAAATTTACATAAGGTGATGGAGCAAAAGCTCTTATTTGATTTATAATATCTTTTCCATCTTTATTAAAATCTATTTTTTCATCTTCCCTAGTTATAAGCCTTGTATAAGTGGCTTCTTCATCATTTTGAGGAATACTTTCATTTTCTCTTTTTACAATTAATGGTAATGTTTTTTCAAGAAGGTTTGCCCCTAAAATAGATAATTTATTTGATAATGTTTCAAGGTTATCATCAATATCTATACTAACACTTTCCATTGAAATTATATTTCCGGTGTCCATACCTTTGTCCATATACATAATAGTTACACCTGTTTTAGTTTCACCATTTAAAATAGCACTTTGAATTGGCGAGGCTCCCCTGTACTTTGGTAAAAGAGATGCGTGTACATTGATACATCCAAGTTTGGGAATACTCAAAATACTTTCTGGCACTATTTTTCCATATGCACAAGTTATAATTATATCAGGATTAATCTCACTTATTTCTTCGAATGCATCTTTGATTTTATCTGGTGTTATTACATCAATTTTATTTTCTAAAGCACATTTTTTTACTGGAGAATAAGTAAGCACTCTCTTTCTTCCTTCATAAGTGTCCTTTTTTGTTACCACTAAAACAAGGTTAGTATTTTTTATTAAATATTCAAGTACTGGAACTGCGAATAAAGGTGTTCCCATAAATATTACTTTTAAGTCTTTCATTTATCCTCCGTATAACTAGATTATACACTATTTTTCCCTAAAATTAAAGAAAATTCATTTTTTCTATAAAAATTCTACAAAACAAAAAAACTTAGACATTTCTATCTAAGTTTATAAATTAATTTTCGTTTTTAATTACAGCTAATACCACTGTTTAGTTAGGAATATTTTGATATTTTTTCAACTAATTGACCTAATGTTTTTTATTTTAAATTTTTTTATAAAAATAGGGCTCTATCCTAAAATAGACCCCTTACAAAAATGATTTAACATTTTT
>OLHG01000333.1_pt1 | contig 34076 bp, 35 predicted proteins | sample 1605971 | NCBI WGS metagenome assembly OLHG01 (sample SAMN03283289) | human gut metagenome | biome: human-associated habitat; material: feces | host: Homo sapiens | place: Peru | collected 2012 | reverse complement strand
ATTTAACTATTAAAGATTATTTAAAATCAAACGATATAAGTGCCAAAGAAAATTACAATATTAATAAATCTTTACAAATGAAATATATTGGTGAAGATACTAGCTATATGGATTACTTCACAATGACTTGTGGATTTAAGAATAAAAAAGAACTTATGAAATATACAAAAGCTGTTATCAAACTTGCTAGTAAAGAAAAACAAATATATTAATAAGCAGTCTAAAAACGAAACTGCTTATTTTTTTTATTTCATAAATTGTGTTAAACTTTATGACTGATTAATATATTCAGCATATGCTATATTTAAATCTATTGGCATAAGATAAGCATAAAGGAAGCCTTAGCAACATTGATGTTGTTTGACAAAAACTCCTCAATATGGTATAATTTCAACCAGTTGTGAAACAATGGGGGTTGCAGAATAACTAAATAGACATAATATTAATCTCATTGTATCTACGATGAGATTTTTTTAGGGGGAAATTCGATGAAAGGTAGATTAATAATTAGTCCTTTCAATGAAGAAGAAGGACTATTTAAAACAAGTGTTACACGAGGTATACCTGATTTTAATTATTGTGACTATGAAATATGTATTAGAACATCACTGGAAGGAAGTTTTGAAGAATTAATATCAAATCCTTATGATTTTGATGAAAGCATATCCTTTAATATTGAGATTGCTGATGACAAGGAAGAAGCTGATTTTTTAGAACAAATTAAAAATAATAGATTAGAATTTTTAAAAAATGCTGAAGATATAGTATTTCGTTATGAACCAAAGAGAGTTGCTGAATTTGTGAGAGAAAATCCTGTTTTAAAAACAAAGAAAATAATTTTTGAAGATTATTTTGACTTAGACCCAAGATTGGCAAATGAAATAAGTGAAGCGTTTGGAGAAGAAACTTTAAATATTTATTTTCAAATATCTGGTAATGATGAGTTAATTACATTTAAAGAATATAAAGATACAGTTGAAGCAATTGATGAGAGAATTAGCAACATTAAAAAATATAATTTTTCACCATTGGAAAAAATTATGTATGCTTATGATATGGTAAGAGATAAGGTTTATGTTGAAGTTGATAAAAGCGAAGATAAAATGATTTCAAGGAATTTATCCACAGCTTTATTAGGTGATAAAATAGTATGTCTTGGTTATGCAAATGTATTTAAAGCGTTAATTGAAAGGCTTGGAATTGAATGTGATATTATACAGTTAATGCAACCTGATAAAAAACGAGGACACGCAAGGAATCGTATATTTGTTAAAGATGATAAATATGGTGTTAACGGAATTTATTACTTTGACCCTACTTGGGATAATAAAAAAAATGAGTCTGATACAAAGTTTTTATATTCATACAAACACTTTGCCATGACAAAGATAAAAATGGATGAAATTGATAATGGGCGAATTGTAGAAGAAGCATTTCCTTATTTTTCCAGTGATATAGTTCTAGAATTTGAAGAACAAATTGACAAAACAGGTTTTGAAGGTTTACCAGAAGAAATGAGAAAATCAATAAATCATATGTCTTATTTAGTTGATGATAATACATTAATTAATAAAGCTTATCTTGATCCTTTATTTCCGGTGATTCTTAAACCAAACAAGGAAAAGGTTATACAAAGATTAACTGAATTTGTAAAGTATTTTGATGCACCATTATCGGCAGATATTTTGTTAAAAGTATTGTATAACGTTAGAAAGCAACAATATTATGCTAATCCGGAAAAGTATCCATTTGGGTTAAAAGAATTTTGTAAGGCTGTCGTTGTATCTGGATGGGATTTTGATGGAACATCAGAAGAAAATTTAATGTTAGCATTTGCAAGAACTCCAAAGGAAAAAATGTGCATACAAACTGGACAAGTTGTTGAATATGCATATAAGACTGGTATGTATAAGAATATTCAACAAGTTAAATTAGCTAAAACATTAAGACGAGTTTACGAACAAAAAACTAAAAATAATAATTAAAATATTTGGAAAACAAAATAAATGCCTATATTTAAAGCTGAATATAGTTTTTATACTAATTGTTGTATATATTTGTTGAAAATATGTTATACTTATTCCATAGAAATAGTTATTGAAGAGGAGAAGTAATACAGATGAAGAAAACATTTTTATGGATATTAGTTGCATTTTTATTTATTACAGTTACTGGTTGTGATTCAAAAAAAACAGATGCAATTAAGTTTAAAGAGGAATATGAAGGCTTAAATGGTGAAAAGGGTTATGGTGAGAATATTAATCCTGAAGTTAAAATAAGTAAGAAAAACGTTGTTAAATATGCTGATGCTGATAAAGTAATAGATATATTAGATAATGGTACAGGAATTATTTATTTTGGATATCCTTCTTGTCCATGGTGTAGAAATGCTGTTCCAGTATTATTAGAAGCAGCAGGAGAATTAAATGTAAAAGATATTTATTACATGAATTTAAAAGATGAACGTGATACAATCGAAGTTATGGAAGATGGGACTTTAAAAACTACTAAAGAAGGTAGTGAAGGTTATAAAAAACTATTAGAAAGATTAGATTCTATTTTAGATGAGTACGTTTTAGAAGATTTAAATGGCAATGAAGTTAAAACTGGTGAGAAAAGAATTCTTGTTCCATTAGTAGTATTTGTACGTGATGGTAAAATAGTAGGTTTTCATGTTGATACAGTATCATCTCAAACTAATCCTTATGTAGCATTAAATGAAGACCAAAAAAATGAATTGTTAGATATATATATAGATTTAATTCATAAAGTATTAAATGATGTATGTGATTCCAGTTGCTAATTAATGGGAGTAATTATGAAAATCAATAAATGTATATGTAGTATTCCTATGTTTTTGATTTTTCTATTAATAATTATTTTTCCACCGGTAGGAGTATATTTTTTAGTAGTAAAAAAGCAGAACAGTAAAAAAGAAATTTACTCATGGTATCGAAGATTAATAATTTTAGGATTATTAATAATTTCTATAATTGTAATAGATTCGATATCAGAGATAAGAGAAATAATTTATTTATATGATAGTGGCATGTCTCTTGATATGATTAATTTCATACCTGAACATTTCTGGTTATATATATGGGGAAGTATTGAGTGTATATCAATTTTTATAGGTTGCAAAAAGTTAAAGAAGATGTTGATAAAGCTAAAGATATATGCTGAATATGTAAATGTTGATAATAAGACATCAATAAATAAATTAGCAAAGAAAGTAAATGTTTCACCTTGGGCAGTAAAAAATGATTTGTATTCATTACAAAAAGAAGGATATTTGTGTTTTTTTGAAATAGATGAAAAAAGTAATAAAATAATATATAAAGACAATAATTTAGATAATGTTGAAGAAGAAAAGGCGTCTAAAAAGAAGAAAACAATTAAAATTAAATGTGATAAGTGTGGTGCAATAAATAAAATACATGAATTTGAATGTATTGAATGTGATTTTTGTGGCAATAAAATAATAGGTAATGGAGATAATAACTAGTAATTATTATCTTTTTTTAAATTCTTTTTAATATTTTTGATTGTTACTTTATCAACGAAATGTTCTATTTTTTCTACTTGTTCAAGGTTAAACTTTTCTTTATTAATTGTTTTTAAGAATTGTGTTAATATATTATGACGTTCTAAATAGAAACTTCCCAGTTTTTTACCTTTGGCGGTTAATGATATATGTCCATATTTTTGACTATTAACTATATTAATCTTTTTTAATTTAATAATCATTTTAGATACGGATGATGGTTTGACATTTAAGAGAGTAGAAATATCTTTTACGGAGATATCTTCTTTATCAATAGTGTTTCGATAAATCATTTCAATATAATCTTCCATAGCTTCAGTTATTACTAAATTATTTTTTATTTTGTATCCAGTTAAAGTATAATATTTTTCTTCCATTTGCCCATTCTCCTTTAATTCTCATACATATAGTATAGTAGAGTTAGATAAGGGAAACTTTCTAACCTAATATATGTAGGAGATGTTTTTTTTATGAAAAATAAAAGTTTATATGATATTCCGTTAGGAAGTAGAGCGGTAGTACAAAAGGTAGAATCGTGTGGTAGCATTAGAAGAAGGTTGTTGGATATAGGACTTACTAAAGGAACTGAGGTAGAGTGTGCACTTGTTAATCCTGGTGGTAATTTAATTGCTTATGTAATAAGAGGAGCACTTATTGCTATAAGAGATGATGATGCTAAAAAAATTCTGGTAGAGGAGATTTAGCATGAAAAATACAAGTAATAATAAAATAGATAAAATTATTGCATTGGCAGGTAATCCCAATGTTGGTAAAAGTACAGTTTTTAATGCTTTCACAGGATTGAATCAACATACAGGTAATTGGCCTGGAAAAACAGTTAGTAACGCTACTGGGATGTTTAAATATAAAGATAGGGTTCATAAAATATATGATTTGCCTGGTATTTATTCGATTTTAGCTCATTCTGAAGAGGAAGTTGTAGCAAGGGATTTCATTTGTTTTGGTAATAGCGATTTGACAGTATTAGTATGTGATGCTTGTTCATTGATGCGAAATTTAAATTTGGTTTTACAAGTTACTGAAATCACAAAAGATATCATAGTGTGCGTTAATTTAATGGATGAAGCAAAGAAAAAGGGGATTAATATTGATTTAGCTAAATTATCTAGTCTTCTTGGAGTAGAAGTAGTTGGTACTAGTGCTAGAAGTGGTAAAGGATTAGATACCCTAGCGAAAGTAATTGATGAATATCAAGGTAATAATAAAAAGATTGTAAAAGTTAAATATCCCACTGCAGTTGAACATGCAATTTCTATAATAGAAAAGAAAATAGAAAAGAGGGTTAATCACAGGCTTAATTCTAGATGGGTTGCAATTAATTTATTAAAAGAAGATGAATTGCTAGTTGATTCAATAGGCAATTATTTGGGTAATTCACTTTTAGATAGTGATGTTATAAGAAGTATAAATGAAGCAAAAAAATATCTTTTAGAAAATGATGTTTCAATAATGGAAATTGAGGATATCATAGTAGAATCTATTAATAATTTAGCTGAAGATATAAGTAAGAGTGTTACTTTTTATGGTAAAAATGACTACAATAAAAAGGATAGACTTGTGGATAAGATAGTTACTAATAAAATTACTGGTATACCAATTATGTTATTGATGGTTGGTTTAATATTTTGGTTAACTATAGAAGGAGCTAATTATCCGTCAGCATTTTTAAATAAAGTATTCTTTAGCATTGAGGATAACTTATTTAATTTTTGTTCTTCATTTATGCCAAGTGTTATAAGTGATATGTTAATTCATGGAATATATAGAACTTTAGCGTGGGTTGTTTCAGTAATGTTGCCTCCAATGATGATATTTTTTCCGCTTTTTACTCTGCTTGAGGATTTAGGATATTTACCTAGAATAGCTTTTAATGTTGATAAAGTGTTTAAGAAATGTTCTTCTTGTGGTAAACAGGCACTTACTATGGCTATGGGATTTGGATGTAATGCGGTAGGAGTATGTGGAGCTAGAATTATTGATTCACCAAGGGAACGATTAATTGCAATTATTACTAATAGTTTTGTACCTTGTAATGGTAGATTTCCTACTTTAATTGCAATTATAACAATGTTTCTAGTGGGTGTTAATAAGGGCGGTTCAGTATTAAGTGTTATTATTTTGATGGGAGTTATTCTCTTTGGAATTTTTATGACGTTTGTTGTTTCAAAAGTATTATCTAAAACTTTATTAAAAGGTGTACCATCGTCATTTACTTTAGAACTTCCACCTTATAGAAAGCCTCAAGTGGGAAAAGTTATTGTAAGGTCTATCCTTGACCGAACTTTATTTGTGTTAGGTAGAGCAGTATCTATTGCTATACCAGCTGGACTTATTATTTGGATGATGGCCAATATCAAAATAGGTAATATATCATTACTTAATCATACTTCTAATTTTCTTGACCCATTTGCTACACTTTTAGGGATGGATGGAGTAATACTTCTAGCATTTATTCTAGGATTTCCTGCTAATGAAATAGTAATTCCTATTATAATAATGGCATATATGGCAACTGGTACTTTGACTGATTATAGTAATCTAAATGATTTAAAGACATTACTTATTGATAATGGCTGGACTATAACTACTGCAATATCAGTTATGTTATTTTCACTTATGCATTGGCCTTGTTCAACAACTTGTTTAACAATAAAAAAAGAAACTAAATCTAATAAGTGGACTTTTATATCGATATTAGTTCCTACTTTATGTGGAATAGTTATATGCTTTGTATTTAATTTAATTATGAATTTAATATAAAATAAAAAGCCGTTGTGGCTTTTTATTTTAATTTATACTCGCTAAATCCTCCTAGTACATTTATGGTATTATATCCAAGACTGTTTAGAACATTAGATACTTTTTTACTTGTGTTACCATATTCACAATATATGTAATAGATATCATCTTTTTTTAGATATGTATCAGGATTAGTAAGTAAAAAGTTTTTAGGAATATTAATGGAAGTTGGAATACTTCCTAAATTAAATTGGTAATTATCACGTATATCGATTATTTTTACTCTTGGAATTAATCTTTTTAATTCTGTTGTAGTTATATCATTAGACATAGTGTATACCTCCATAGTATTATATGCGTCTTTGCTAAAAGTGTTAAAAAAAAGGAGCTACTTCTTGCTTCTTTCTTTAAGATATTCATCATATGTAGTTTTTCTATCAATAAATCCACCATCGGTTAATTCGATAATTCTATTAGCAATAGTTTCAGTAAACTGGTGGTCGTGTGATGAAAATATTAATTCACCAGGGTATTTAATAAGTCCGTTATTTAACGAAGTTATACTTTCTAGGTCTAAATGGTTAGTTGGTTCATCTAATATTAAGAAGTTACCTTGTTCTAACATACATTTAGAAAACATACATCTTGCTCGTTCTCCACCAGATAAAACTGGAACTTTTTTATAGACGTCATCACCAGAGAATAGCATTCTACCTAGGAATCCACGTAGAATAGTTTCATCATCTATATTATAAAAGCTTCCAATCCATTCCATGATATTTTCATCTTTTACAAAGTACTTAGAATTATCTTGTGGATAATATGATGGAGTGATAGTTTTACCCCAAGTAACATGTCCACTATCGGCTTCTAGTTCTCCCATAAGTATTTTAAATAAAGTAGTTTTAGCAATATCATTACTTCCAACGAAAGCAATTTTATCGCCTTTTTGAACTGTAAAGCTAACATTGTTTAATACTTTTTTACCATCTATAGTTTTATTTAATTTAGTAACCATTAATATTTCTTTTCCACTAGGACGTTCAGGCTTAAAGTCAATAAAAGGATACTTTCTAGAAGAAGGTATTATTTCATCGAGCTCGATTTTCTCAAGTATCTTTTTTCTAGATGTTGCCTGACGTGATTTAGAAGCGTTAGCAGAGAACCTTGCAATAAAAGCTTGTAGTTCTTTTATCTTTTCTTCTTTCTTTTTATTTGATTCTTTCATTTGTTTAAGTGCCAATTGACTTGATTCATACCAGAAATCGTAGTTACCTATATATAATTTTATTTTTCCATAATCTATATCTGCTATATGAGTACATACTTTATTTAAAAAGTGTCGGTCATGAGATACAACGATAACAGTATTTTCAAAATTAATTAAAAATTCTTCTAACCAATTAATTGCATCAATATCTAAGTTGTTAGTAGGCTCGTCTAATAACAAAATATCAGGATTACCAAATAATGCTTGAGCAAGCAATACTTTTACTTTTTGATTATTAGGTATATCTTTCATTAATTCATAGTGGAATTTTTCTTCGACACCTAAATTATTAAGAAGTTCACTTGCTTCACTTTCGGCTTCCCATCCATTTAATTCGGCGAATTCTGCTTCTAAATTACCTAATCTAATTCCGTCAGCATCAGTAAATTCTGTATGAGAATATAATTCCTCTTTTTCTTTCATTATTTGATAAAGTCTAGCATTCCCCATAATAACAACATCCATTACTTTTTCATTATCATAAGCATAGTGGTCCTGCTTTAATACAGCCATCCTTTCGCCTTTAGTAATTACAATGTCTCCATGGGTTGTTTCAATTTCACCAGATAAAAGTTTTAAAAAAGTACTTTTACCAGCTCCGTTAGCTCCTATTAGTCCATAACAATTACCAGGAGTAAATTTAATATTAACATCTTCAAAAAGAGTTCTTTTTCCAAATGTTAGAGTTACATTATTAACTTGTATCATATAAACCTCCTAAAACTTTATTCATTGTACTATAAAAATGTTGTTTTAGCAAATGATATGTTATAATAAAAGTGAAAGTAGGTTAAGATATGATACCAGTAAGTGAAAGAAGTCATTTGAATCGACTTAAAAATAGAAATCTTGTAATTAATGATTATTTTGTATATCAAAATGAAAAAATGAATAAAACTTTTGTAAGGTCTTCTGATGGTATAAAAAATGATAATGTTCTTAATGCTTATAGAAGTAAGAAAGAATACTATTTAAATGGTAAACTTATATATACTTTAAAAAACTTTGATAAAAATACTAAATATACTTTTATTCTTAATAAAAATACTGATGAAATGTTTGAATGTCCAAACTGTGGATATACAGCTAAATATAGTGAATTTTTTGATGAGTGTCCTTTTTGTAATAGTGCTTTTAATGTGGATTATAAAACAAGTAAATATAGTGTAACAACTGTTTTACAAGAGGTTGTTCGTGAACCAGTGTTTAAAGTAGTAGTGTTTATAGTAGCAATCATTTTTCTTATAGCAGGGATTTTAAATAATGATTTGCCTGAGACTTGGCATCTAGTATATGTTTTATACTTGATTGTTATGTTTCCAGCTTTACTTTTCACTTCTTATATGGCATGCATTATGTGTGCTACACCTTTATTCTTTTATCGTGTAATTAAAAATTCTAACAGATATGATTGGGTTGAATTTGCTAGAAAAAGAGGAGTAGAAATAGATAAATCAAATTTTTATAAAGATTTTCAAGTAGCGTTAAAGAACTATTATTATGGAAGTGAAAAATATATTGATTTAATAGATTTTGATATTTTAGATTATGATGGATACTTTGTTAAGATAGTAGATAAAGATAATGTTTATGTAACAATAAGATTTAAAGTAAGAAAATTATTTTTGAAGAATAATAAAATAAAGAAAAAAATTAATAGCGCTAAGATTAAGTTTAAGAGAAATAATAATTATATTAAAAGCGATGATAAAACTACTAAATGCGATAATTGTGGTGCTGCTATATCTATCTATGATAAGAACTGTAAATATTGTAAAAGTAAAATAATTAATAAAACTAATGAATGGTACATATCAAAAGTAATTAAAGACTGATATGTCTTTTTATTTGAAGTATCCATTTTGAACGTATTTAGTCTCGGTTACAATAATAAATGATTCTTTATCTAACCTTTGAACTGTTCTTTTTAAATCATCTAACATATTGTTGTCTATTTCTAGTAAAAGCATGTATTTATCTTTTTTATCATCTTTTCCTTTGACATCTAAGACCGTTACTGCATATCCTTCATTTCTTAGAATATCAACTATTTTATAATTAGAGGTGATTATTTCAAAAGAAAAAGTAGATTTTATAAAACGATTGGAAATGATACTACCAATATATGTTCCAGTTGAAAATCCAAGGGAATATGATATAGCAATCCATATACTATCAACATCAGTATTTAATGCTTCTCTTACTATAATGAACCATACAAATATTTCAATAAATCCAATAATACTTGCATATAAAGATTTACCTTTAACTGTAATAATTGTTCTAAATGTTCCTAGAGATACATCGATTATTCTTACACAAAATATTTTTATACATAAAAGTAATAATTCCATAATATCACCCTTTATATTGTTGCCAGTTATTTAAATATTATTTATTGTTGTCTTTTAAAAAGAGTAAAACTGTAATATAATAGTACTTGGTGATAAAATGACAGAATTCATTGATTCGTTTGTGCAGTTAATGACGTCATATTTACAACAGTTTGGTCTACCTTTTGGAATGGGAATTATTATATTGGAATCAATTATTCCAGTATTACCTTTAGGTGTCTTTATTGCATTTAATATGATGGCTTTTGGTAATATAGTAGGTTTCTTAATATCATGGATTGCAACTTGTGCAGGCTGTATTTTATCTTATTTTATATTTAATAAATTTAGCAATTTTGCTCTTAAAAAGATTAAAGGTAATAAGAAAATAGAGAAGGTAATTAATCAAATACAAGATATGGATTTCAGTAAATTGGTTTTAATAATTGCATTACCTTTTACACCAGCTTTTTTAGTGAATATTGCATGTGGATTTACTAATATGAAGTTAAAAAAGTATATAACGGCAATTTTAGTAGGAAAGTTGTCTATAGTATATTTTTGGGGATTTGTAGGTAGAAGTTTATTAGAAAGCATTACTGATATTAAGACTGTTAGTATAGTCGTTTTATTGTTATTAGCAAGTTATATCATATCAAAAATTGTTAGTAAAAAAATGAAAATAGAGTAGGAGATTTTTATGGATATAGTTATTATTGTTTTATTAATTATTTTAATAGTATTAGTTGTTATATCTTTATTTAAAGGTGTTAATGAAAGTAATATTACAGAACGTTTAGGTAGATTTGAAGTTAATATCAATAAAGAAATACATGACTTTCAAGTTGATTTAAATAAAAATATAAATGAGGACTTTGATAAATTAAATTTAAGACTTGAAGAGCGCCTTAATAATATTAATGATAAAGTTAATGAACGTCTTGACCAAAATTTTGAAAAAACTAATAAGACGTTTACTAATGTTTTAGAACGTTTAAGTAAAATAGATGAAGCTCAAAAGAAGATAGATGGTCTATCAAATGATATTGTATCTTTGCAAGGTATATTAACAGATAAGAAAACACGAGGTATCTTTGGAGAGGTTAATCTAAAACATATTTTGTCAAATGTATTTGGGGAAAATAATAATAAGATTTATTCTTTACAATATACTCTTCCTAATGGTACGATTGCTGATTCTATTCTTTTTGCACCAGAACCTCTTGGCACTATTGCTATAGATTCAAAATTCCCTTTAGAGCATTATCGTATGATGGTTGATAAAAAATTACCAGCTGAAGTTAGAGCAAGTTATGAAAAACAATTCAAAGCTGATGTAAAAAGACATATTGATGCAATTCATGATAAATATATAATAGCGGGTGTTACTAGTGATCAAGCAATTATGTTTTTACCAGCTGAAGCAATATTTGCTGAGATTAACGCATATCATTCAGATATAATTGATTATGCTTATAAAAAAAGAGTATGGATTACATCTCCAACTACTTTAATTTCTACTTTAACTGTTGTTCAAATGATTATTAAGAATATGGAACGTGATAAATATGCAAGTATTATTCATGATGAATTAAATAAATTAGGAATTGAATTTAATAGATATAAAGATAGATGGGATAAATTATCTAGAAGTATTCAAACTGTTAATAAAGATGTAGAAAATATGACAATTACTACTGAAAAAATAAGTAAAAAATTTGATGCTATAAGTGGTGTTGAAATGGAAAAACTAGGTATCAAAGATGATGATGAAGTAGATGAATAATTAGGGAAGCATTTTGCTTCTTTTTTTTGGAATATTTTTTTAACCAAAAGCCATAATATTATTAGTATTTAATAATAAAATTAAATAGGTGGTACTATGGTTGCTAGAGTATTCTTTTTTCTTTTAGGATTTGGTCTTGCAGTACTAGGATTTACTTATATAATAAGTTACTTAAACCTATTAACAATGGGGTATAATTTTACTCAATACTTACTTTTTATTTCTAAAAGATATGAATGCATTATAGCACTTATAGGACTTTTAATGGTTACATGTGCAATTTTCAAGGGAGGAAATAAAGATGATTTATGTTTATGATATAATCTTAAACTGGACTGATGAAGATAATTTATATGAGTTTTTTGAGTGGAATACAAATGATGATTTAGAACATATTAAAAGAATACCAATGTTTAAGATAAGCTCTAGTAATTTTGATTTAATGCTTAATTATGAGTTTAAAGTTAATACTGAACTTTTAGATAGAATTAAAGGTATTACTGAGGTATATACTAATACAAAAGTTGAAAAACAAGATTATGCTTTATTATTTACTGATGGATGTCGTGCTATAGCAGTTGAATTTGATGAAAATGGTAAAGCAATTTATAGAAGTAAAATGCTAATTGATGAAGAACAGGATGTATTGATTTTATCTAATAAACTTTTAGAATATGATATAGATATAACATATGATAGAAAAAGAAATAGGACTAATTTTAAAACTAGATTAGAAAATGAAATGCAAAAAGTATTAACTGTCGAAATTAAGGATAGTTATACGAAAAAAAGATTTGATAAGTTAAAGTATTTATATTATGAGTGCTTTGGTAGAGAAGAAGACAATATTGAAGTTGTTTATAATAATTTATTAGAAGGTATAAAAGATGAAAAGATTAGTAATTGTTCTAAAATGTATGATGTAGTAAAATTATCATATCAGGGTAAAAGATGACTTTATGGTCATTTTTTTATTGCTTTTTTTAAAATCTATAGTATAATAGTTATTGATAATGATTATCAATAAGGAAGTGATATTATTAGAAATACATTACAAAAGGAAACTATTTTAAAGGTATTAGTTAATGATAAGACACATCCTACCATAAAGGAAATATATGATAAAGTTCATTTGTGTTATCCTGAAATTGGTCAGGCCACAGTTTATCGAAATGTTAATAAACTAGTAGAGAGTGGTTTAATAAGAAGAATTAGTATTGATAACGATGTTGACCATTATGATGGAGATACAAGTAATCATTATCACTTTGTGTGTACTACATGTAATAAAATTATTGATATCTTTGATAAAAAAGATATATCTATTGGAAATGTTCTAAAAGATTGCACTATTGAAAAAACAGAAGTAATTTTATATGGAAAGTGTAGTAATTGTCGATATAAATAAGGAGGATTTATGGATTTAAAAGGAACTAAAACAGAACAAAATTTAATGACTGCATTTGCAGGAGAAAGTCAAGCGAGAAATAAGTATACTTATTATGCTAGTAAAGCTAAGAAAGATGGCTTTGAACAAATAGCAGCGATTTTTGAAGAAACTGCTAACAATGAAAAAGAACATGCTAAACTTTGGTTTAAGTATTTACATGGTGGAGAAGTACCATCTACTATGCAAAATTTAGAAGATGCAGCTAATGGTGAAAATTTCGAATGGACAGAAATGTATAAAGAATTTGCTAATACTGCTAGAGAAGAAGGTTTTGAAGAACTTGCCTATTTATTTGAAGAAGTAGGTAAAATTGAGAAAGAACATGAAGAAAGATATTTAACTTTATTACAAAATATTAAAGAAGATAGAGTATTCCATAAAGATGGAGACAGAATGTGGATTTGTAGAAATTGTGGACATGTTTATATTGGAGAGAATGCTTTAGATGTATGTCCTGTATGTAAACATCCAAGAAGTTTTATGGAAGTAAAAGCTGATAATTATAACTAATATAAGCAACTTTGAGGTTGCTTTTTCTTTTGAATTTTACATATTACATTTACAAAAATTTACGCTTGTAATCTTGTAAAACTATTTACATATACTTAGGATGTGGTAAAATTACTTTTGTACGATAGAGAGGAATAACTATGAAGAGCAAATATCTATTAGTAAGTAATATAGCATTAGTGATGTTAATAATTTTAAATATTGTTACATGCGATTTAAATACAAATGTAATATCAACTGATACTTATTTTTCGCAAGATGGGAAATATATTAGTTATTTAAAAGTTGATAACAAAGAAGAAGCTGAAGTTGTAGAATTACCAGTGGTAGAAGAAGTAACTGAAGAGAAAGAACCATTGGAACCAAATAAAGAAACTAATACTTTACCAAAACAAGAAGAAAAAGTAATAGACACCATAAAAGAGGAAATTCCTAAAGAAGAGGTAAAGGAAGAGACTCCTAAGAATGAAGAAGTAGTTATTGAAACATTAATTGGTACTTTAGTTGGTTATGGTCCTGACTGTGTAGGATGCACAAGTAATAGAACTGCTTCTGGATATTATATAGGTGAAGGCAATATTTATTACGATGATGCTAGTTATGGAAAGGTAAGAATAGTAGCAGGAGATTATTCATATCCTTTTGGTACTATTGTTAAAATATCCAATGTTGATTACTTTAATGATGTTCCTTTTTATGCAATAGTATTAGATCGTGGTGGTGACATTGGCAAAAATAAAAAACATTTATTTGATTTATTATTTGCTAAAGAAATAGATGCTTATCCGATGGGAAAAGAAATAAATATTAAATATGAAATTGTAAGATTAGGATACTAATCTTTTTTTCTTTTCAAATGCAAAAAAGATGTTATAATATAATTGGGTAAAAATAGAGGTGAATGTGATGAGTAGCAAAGATATTAAAAAAACTAAAGTTACTAAGAAGAAACCTGTTACTAAGAAAAAGCCTATTGTTAAAGAACAAGAGAAGAAAGTAGTAAAAGATAACAAGGGCTTTACTTTAATTGAAATAATTGGTGTAGTGGTAATTTTAGGCGTTTTAGCAGTAATTGGTACTATGTCTGTTAGAGGATATATTGATAATAGTAGGGCCAAGACTTATGAAAGTTACAAGAAAGAATTAGCAGGTGCCTCTAAAGATTTAATGATTGAGTGTTTGGATAGTGATGAAGGGGATTGCGTTATACCTCGAAAAGGTAATGATGTTAAAATAAGTTACAATGATTTGCTTGATAAGGGGTATAGTAAGCGATTGAAAGATCCGGAAGGAAATGGGTACTGTGATAGAAGTTATGTAATTGCTAAAAATAATAGTGATAAAGGTGTGGATATTGAATATCAAGTATGCTTATTTTGTAGTAATTATAAGAGTACTGAAGATGGTTGTGTAGAATCTGATAACAGTGATAGAACTCCACCTACATGTGGTGAGATAATTGGTGAAGGTGATGAGAATAACTGGTCTGGAACTAACAGAGTTATAACTGTAAAATGTAGTGATGGTGATAGTGGTTGCACTAGAAGCGAGTTCTCGGCAAGTATTGGGGAAGCTGATAGGTTAGTAAAAAGAGGTACTGTGACAATTGAGGATAATGCTGGTAACAGAACTAACTGTTTAGTTAATGCATATGTAGATAGACAAAAACCAACATGTAGACTAGAAGTAGAAGGAGAATATCATAACGGTTGGTATTCTGGCGATGTCAATGTTAAATTAGTGAGTGTTAGTGATGGCCAAGGTAGCGGTGTACTTGAAAGTGGTATGGGTACAAGCTTGATGAAGAGAAGTTACAATGGCAAAACTAGTTATACAGTAAGTAACGGAATTGTAACAGTATTCGGTTATGTAAAAGACAAAGTTGGTAATGAAGGATATTGTAGTCAAGAAATAAGAATCGATGATACTAAACCAACAGGTACAGTTTATATGGGATATCAAGTATATCCAAAAGAAGAATCTATAATTAATCTTAATGTGATGACTATAAACGGATTAGATAAATATGGTGATATAGAGGGCTTAGTGGTTACATTAAATACTAGAATGGGAGCTTCTGATAAACAAATTACAATTACTGATGCGGTTGGTAAAAAAATAAAATTAAGTGGTGGAATTAATGTAGGAAGTACAAAGGGTGTTATAAAAATAGAAAAAGGTACTTATAGTAAATTAACTATTACTATTCCAGGTATTAGTAGTGCAAAAGACATCGCTAAAGTGGAAGTAGTAAAAAATGAAACTACAACTAGTATATGGACTAATAAAGATGTAAGTATCTATGTTGAAGCTAAGGATACAATAACTGGTGTTGATTATTATAGTTATGACAATGGTTCTACGTATACTACTAGTAATATAAAAGCTTATACTGAAAACACTATAGGTGTTGTTGTAATTAAGGATAAAGCAGGAAATGTTTCTTTAGGAATACCTTATACAATAAATAAAATTGATAAAGAAAAGCCAGCGTGTGTTTTACAAGCCAATGGTACTTTAGGTAGTAACGGTTGGTACACAAGTAATGTTAATATTTCTTTTTCAAGTGCCAGTGATGCTGGTGGTAGTGGAGTAGAATTTTATGGAATTGACTCTTACGGAGTTTATGAGGCTACGCTAACTACTGATACAACTACAGCAGGAAAAAATTATGCAGGTAAAATTGTTGATAGAGCTGGAAATGAAAATACGTGCAGTATTAAAGTTAAACGCGACGCTACTGTTCCAGTTATAAAAGCAACTTGGGCAAGTTGTGCTGATAATAAGTGCTATGCAATTGGAAGTATTCTGGAGAATATCGAAACCAATAATTCGTCCAATGTTATTTTTTCTAAGGTTATTGATTGGAATAAAAAAGGTGGAAGAATTGATTATAAAGTTGATGATAGGAATTTTTCTAAAGTTGTCTGGGAATGGAATGCTGGAGGTAGTTCAGGATATACTGCTCCTACGGCTGGAATGAAAGAGGCTTCAACAACTAGTGGATACGAATCTTTAGCGGAGGAAGGATACAGAGTAGGAATTCTAAGAGCATATGATACAGCAGGAAATTCTACTAGTGTTCTCGTACAAGTAAAGGTTGATAGAACTGCTCCATCATTAAGCTTTACTAATCCCAAAAATGGAGTATGGACAAATCAAAACATTTCGTTTACAGTTAACTCTGCTGATAATCTTTCTGGAATTGAAGGTTATTATTATAGTTATAATGGTGTTAATTATACTAAAAGTACAAAAAACATGACATTTAGTGATGAAGTAGATACTGCAACGTATATAAGAGTTTGTGATAATGCGGGTAACTGTGCTACAAAATCGACGAGTATAAGAATTGATAAAACTCCACCAACAACTTATATATTTAGTGATATTCTTTCTGACGCTAAAATTACGCAAACGGATTCTGATGGTAACGTTTTACCGGGTGCTCGCATGATTAATAAAAAGTGTAATATTGGTGGTAATACTTGCTCTGCTGATATTTGTTTAGTTATGGCAAAAGGTAATATGAGTACAAGTGGTGAAAGACCTATAAATGCATTTAGTGATAGCGGTACTGTTAGAAGTGGATTAAAATCTACTGATCGTGATTCTATTATGCTGAGCACAGACAAGAAAGTAATAGACGGCTGCCTTTACACAGAAGGACATAATCCTTGTACATGGATTAGAAGTTACTATGCTACTGATAATGCAGGCAATAAAAGTACTGAAATTTTCAAAATAACTTATAACGTTGGTTATAATGGTGTAGATAGTTTCTGTAAATAAATTTTAAAGAAAACTTTGATTTTGAAGTTTTCTTTTTTTTATAAAAATAGTAAAATGTATTTATAACATTTTAGAAGGAGAACATATATGAATGATGAAATAATTAAACAGATTTCTACTAGTTTAAATATTAAACCTAAACAAGTAGAAGTAGTACTTAAGTTATTAGAAGAAGGAAATACTATTCCTTTTATAGCTAGATATAGAAAAGAGTTAACAGGTGCACTTGATGAAGAAAAGATAAGAAGCATTAATGAAGTTTATGAATACCAAGTTAACTTATTAAAAAGAAAAGAAGATGTAATTAGACTTATTGATGAGAAAGGAATGTTAACTGAAGAATTAAAACAAGATATTTTAAAATGTCAAAAGCTAGTTGATGTTGAAGATTTGTATAGACCATATAAAGAAAAGAAAAAGACTAAAGCAACGGAAGCTATTGCAATGGGACTAGAGCCATTAAGTAAATATATACTTACTTTTCCAGCTTCAGGTATACAAGAATATGCTTCAAAATTTGTAAATGATAAAGTGAAAAATGTCGAAGATGCTCTAATGGGTGCTAAATACATTATTGCAGAAGTAATTAGTGATAATGCCAAATATCGTAAATATATAAGAAATTATATTTATAAAAATGGAGTATTAACGTCTAAATTAAAAAAGAAAGCAACAGATGATGCTAAGACATATGAAATGTACTATGATTATAGTGAGGCAATATGTAAAATAAAACCACATCGTATATTAGCTGTTAATCGTGGTGAAAATGAAAATGTGTTATCTGTATCTATTGATGTAGACGAAAAAGAAATAATTAATTATTTAGAGAAAGAGGTAATTGGTTTTAATAAAGGTTGCTGTGTTGAGATAGTTAGTGATGCTATTAAAGATAGTTACAAAAGATTAATATTTCCAAGTGTAGAACGTGAAACAAGAAGTGACTTGAAAGAAAAGAGTGAAGAAGTAGCTATTGAGAATTTCTCTCAAAATGTAGAAAGCTTATTATTAACACCACCAATTAAGGAGAAAGTTGTTCTAGGATATGACCCTGCTTTTCGTACTGGTTGTAAATTAGCAGTTATTGACCCTACTGGTAAACCACTTAATATCAGTGTGATTTACCCAACAGAACCTCATAATAAAATAGAAGAAAGCAAAAAGATAGTTCTTGATTTAATTGATAAATACAATATTGATATTATTGCTATTGGAAATGGTACTGCATCTCGTGAATCAGAAGCTTTTATAGCAGATGTAATAAAAGATGCTAAAAGAAAAGTTGAATATGTAATTGTAAATGAAGCTGGTGCTAGTGTTTATTCGGCTAGTAAACTTGCTATTGAAGAATTTCCTGATTTAACTGTTGAAAAAAGAAGTGCAATAAGTATAGGAAGAAGATTACAAGATTCACTATCAGAATTAGTAAAAATAGACCCTAAAAGTATTGGGGTAGGTCTTTATCAACATGATGTTACACCTAAAAAATTAGATAATTCATTAGATTTCGTTGTTACTAAAGTAGTTAACCAAGTAGGAGTTAATATTAATACAGCGTCTAAATCTATTTTAAAATATATTTCTGGATTAAATAAAAAAGCCATTGATACGATTATTCAAAACAGAGATAAGTTAGGAAAGATTAAGTCTAGAAGTGAAATAGAAAAAATGAAGGGAATAACTCCTAAAATATTTGAACAATCTATTGGATTTATGCGTATTGTAGATGGGGATAATCCACTTGATAAAACTTCGATTCACCCAGAACACTATAAAGATGTTATTACTTTCTTAAATAGTTTAGGACTAGATGTTAACGATATAGGAACTTCTAAGTTACAAGAAAAATTAAAGGATGTAAAAATCGATACTGAAAGTGAAAAACTAGAAATTGATAAATATACATTAAAAGATATTATAGATGACTTAATGAAACCTAATAGAGACCCTAGAGATAATATGCCTAAACCTTTACTAAAAAGTGATGTATTACATATTGAAGATTTACATATTGGAGATAAGTTACAAGGTACTGTAAGAAATGTTGTTGATTTTGGAGTATTTATAGATATTGGAGTACATAATGATGGACTTGCTCATATTTCAAAATTAACTGATAGATATATTAAACATCCTAGTGAGGTTGTTAGCGTAGGTGATATAGTAGATTGTTATGTTATTGATATATCACTAGAAAAGCAAAAAGTATCACTTAGCTTGTTACCTAATAAATAAAAAATGCGAAGATTTGCTCTTCGCTTTTATTTTTACTTAATAGTTATAAATGCCATGTATTTTTTGTCTTGTTATTTCATCAATATCATCTAATTGCCATTTATTATTATTCTTAGTTAAAGTAAAGTCTATTGTGTATTTTACTTTATCATTGGCATTTTTCATTTCTTTAATTTTATAATCCATAAACTTTTCATTATCTATATTATTGTTTTCATCAGTAAATTCATCTTGATTTTCACTTAGATAATCATCAGCTTTAGTCATGGCCTTATTAAAATCATATACTTCAATCTCTACTTTTACTGTTGCTTTATCTCCATTTACTTCTTCATCTTTAATTGTGTAAGTTAAGTTTTGATATTGTTTTTTCATTAAATCTTTGTAATCTTTCTTTTGAGACTCAGTTAAGTTTACATCATTACTTAAAGTTTCATCTAGTTGTTTTAATACTTCACTGTCCATAGTTTGATATTTATTTAAGAATGTTTCAACTCTTTTAGTAGGATTATTCATTACGGTTTCACATCCCACTAGTAAAAATAAAGTCATAATAATTAATAGAAATTTTTTCATGTTTTGCCTCCTTGTTAACTATTATTAACTAAAAAATATTTTTTATTCATGTAGTAATATCATAGTATTTGTGTTAAAATGTTTTAAAGGGAAGTGATAATATGAAGAAAACGATATTAACTGGTATTAGACCAACAGGTAATTTACATATTGGTCATTATTTTGGAGCGGTTAAATCATGGGTTAAGTTACAAGATGAGTATAATTCATATTTTGAAATAGCAGATGTACAAGCATTGACTGATAATTTTGATAATCCTAAAAAGGTAAGAGATAATGTATATGAACTTGCTATAGACTTGTTATCAGTTGGGATAGGCCCTAAAAAAGCAACTATTTTTGTACAATCTAAAATTCCTGAAATAGCAGAATTAACTGTTTATTACTCTAATTTAGTTACTATGGCTAGATTATATCGAAATCCTACAGTTAAGACTGAGATAGCTCAAAAGAAAGCGTTGTTTGGTAACGAAGGAGAAAGTGTAACTTATGGTTTTGTTGGATATCCAGTAAGTCAAGCTGCTGATATAACGGCATTTATGGGTGAAGCAATTCCAGTTGGTGAAGACCAGTTACCTTTAATTGAACAATGTCGTGAAATTGTAAGAAAATTTAATAATATTTATGGTACTACTTTAATTGAACCAGAAGCAATCATTGGAAATAATCCAAGAATTAAAGGTTTAGATGGTAATGATAAAATGGGTAAAAGTTTAGGTAATGCCATTTACTTGTGTGATAGTGAAGAAGTAATAAATAAAAAAGTAATGGGTGCAGTAACTGACCCTGATAAAATTAGAAAAGATGACCCAGCAAATCCTGATAAATGTATGGTTTATTATTATCATAAATTATTTAGTAATGATGACCTTCCAACTATATGTAGCGAGTGCAAAGCAGGAGCACGTGGTTGTGTAGCGTGTAAAAAGGAATTAATAAAGAACATCGTTGAATATCTAAAACCTATTCAAGAAAAAAGAAAATATTATGAAGAACATATGGACGAAGTTGAAGAAGTATTAAAAGAAGGTTCTAAAAGGGCAAGAGAAAAAGCTAAAGATACTATGAAAAAGGTAGAAAAAGCGATTGGAATAGATTATTTTGAAATGTAAAATGGGAATGGTATTAACCATTCCTTTTTTTCATATAGTTAAATGGTGAGTCTATGAAAAGATTATTTTTTGTATTTATATCAATTATATTATTTAATTTTTCTTCTGTTAATGCTCTTTCTGTTACAGCATCCTCAGCTATATTAATGGATATGAATAGTGGAAGAATACTATATCAAAAGGATGTTCATAATCCTAGATTAGTTGCTTCAATCACCAAAATAATGACTGCTGTTTTAGCAATTGAAAATGGTAATCTTGATGATGAAGTTACAGTTGGTGAAGAAGTTTTAAGCATGTATGGTTCTAATATTTATATAGAACTTGGTGAAAAAATGACATTGAAAGATTTGCTATATGGTTTGCTTCTTAGAAGTGGTAATGATGCAGCTATTGTAATTGGAACATATATAGGTGGTAGTGAAGAAAAGTTTGTAGAAATGATGAATAAAAAAGCTAAGGAAATAGGTATGATTAATACTACATATCATAATTGTCATGGGTTGGATGAAGTGACACAAAATTATTCTACCGCATATGATATGGCTGTTTTGTCTAGCTATGCTAATACGCTTGATGTATACCGTGAAATATCTAAGACTAAGAAATGGGTAACATCAACTGAAAATAAAAGTTATGTATGGCATAATCGTAATAAATTATTAACTTTATACGAGTTTGCGACTGGTGGTAAAACAGGATATACTCCTAAGGCTGGTAGAACCCTTGTAACTACTGCTAGTAAAGATAATTTAAACTTAACTGCTGTAACACTAAATGACCCCAATGAATATGTTTCACATGAAGAAATGTATGAATATGGCTTTGATAAATATAAAAATTACTTAATAATTGATAAAGATAACTTTAGTATAGATGATAATTTTTATAAAGACGAAGTTTACGTTAAAGAATCCTTCTCATATCCTCTTACTGATAAAGAATCTTCCAAAACTTCTACTATTGCAGAATTGTTGAAATTAAAGAAATATAAAAATAATGATAAAGTTGGCGATATAATTGTAAAATTAGATAATAAAGAAATATATCGTGAACCCATTTTTGTTAGAGTTAAACCTAAAGTTCATAAAAGTTTCTGGACCAAAATAAAAGAATTTTTTAGGTGAACATTATGATGAATAAAATATGGGGTGCCTTTATCGTAATAGGTATTCTTTTTTCTTTAGTTACAGGTAATATTGATTCTCTTAATAATGAAATAATTAATTATCCTAGTGAAATTCTAAATATATTTTTATCGATGCTTCCCTTAATGGTTATATGGAGCGGTATTATGAATATTGCAAAAGATGCTGGACTTTTAGATAAAATTGCTGATTTCATGTCGCCATTATTTAGAATAATTTTTCCTGATATCCCAAAAGGTCATGAATCACTGGGATATATTGCATCTAATCTTACCATTAATATGCTAGGAATTCATAATGCTTCAACTCCTTTTGGACTTAAAGCTATGGCATCATTAAATGAACTTAACAAAGATAAAAAAACAGCTACTAGGAGCATGATAACGTTTTTAGTGCTTAATACAAGTGGTGTTACCATTATTGCTACTGATATTATAGCGATTAGAAAAATGTATGGTTCTGTTAATCCTACTATGATTTTATCTACTACTATAGCAGCCACTATTATCACTACCATAATTGGTTTGTTGCTTGACAGATTATTTTATAAAATATGGAGGACGAAATGATATTAATTAAACTTGGTAATTATTTAATTCCTATCGTTGTTTTATTAATAGTTATTTATTCTTGGCGCAAGAAAGTTAATATTTATGATAGCTTTGTAAAGGGAGCTAAGGAAGGATTAGAACTTTCTATTTCGGTATTTCCTTATCTTGTAGCTATGCTGTTTGCTACTGATATTCTGTTAAAAAGCAATGTTTTAAATAATGTCTTTTCCTTGGCAAAACCTTTATTTGATGTTTTAAAAATCCCTGTTGAAATTTTACCGATGGCTATTATAAGACCTATATCTGGTAATGCTTCTTTTGCTGTTATGATTGATTTAATCAAAAAGTTTGGAGTAGATTCATTTTTAGGAAGATTAGCAGCAACTCTTCAAGGTTCTACTGATACAACCATTTATGTTTTGTCCTTATACTTTGGTAGTGTTGGTATAAAAAGAATAGGACATGCAATGTGGGCAGGACTTCTTACTGATTTATCAGCATTAATTGTAAGTCTTATTCTAGTTAGTGTTGTATTTGGATAAAAAAAACGTTATAATTCTTCTAGGTGATGGAAATGGAACGTTTACAAAAGATTATTGCAGCTAGTGGTGTTGCATCAAGAAGAGGTGCCGAAGAAATAATCTTATCGGGTAAGGTTATGGTTAATGGCAAATTAGTAACCGAATTAGGAAATAAGGTTTCAGAAAGTGATGAAATTATTGTTAACGGTGTTAAAATTAATCGTGAAGATAAGGTATACTACTTGTTAAACAAACCTAGAGGTGTTGTAACTACTACTAGTGATGAAAAAGGACGTAAAACAGTTATTGATTTAATAGACGATGATAGAAGAATATATCCGGTTGGTAGATTAGATTATGATACTACTGGTGCTTTGATATTAACTAATGATGGAAAGTTTGCTAACGAAATAACACATCCTAAAAATGAAATAGACAAGGTATATATTGCTAAAATTAGTGGCTTTTTAACTCCTAGTGACATTATGGCATTAAAAAAAGGTGTTGTAATTGACGGAGTTAAAACAAGCAAGTCTAAAGTAAGGGTTAGAAAAGTAGATAAAGAATCACGTACTTCAATCGTAGAATTAACTATTCATGAAGGTAAAAATCATCAAGTTAAGAAAATGTTTGATGCAGTAGGTTATGAGGTTTTAAAACTAAAAAGAGAGAGAATTGCCTTTTTAAATTTAAAAGGACTAAACTCTGGAGAATATCGAAGATTAACTCCTAAAGAGGTAAAACAATTACATGTATTAACACAACAAAAAAATCCTAAGAACTAGGATTTTTTTATTCTTCAACTTCTATAGCGCCAGTAGGACAGCTTTCACTAGCATCCATTACTTCATCTTTGTTTTCATCGTTTATACTTTCACTTTTGCATGTTGCTAATCCATCGTCGCCTAATTCAAAAACATCTGGAACCATTGCTTGACAAGCACCACAACCAATACAAATCTCTTTATTAACCTTTGCTTTCATACACAATCTCCTTTATATAGAAAGTATATAATAAAAGCTTAGAAAATGCTAGTTAAATTTACAAATGTTTACTGAAGTTTTACAAGATTTATTTTGTTTTTTGACATAATGTGATAGAATAATAATAGTAGAAGAGGTGAGATGATGAGAAGCCGCTTAGATAGATATGATAAAGAAGAAAAAAAGGTAACTACTAGTAGATTACAAAGAAATCAAAATTTATATGATGATATAAATAACAAAATTGGTTTTGAAAAAATAGTTGATTTTAATACTCAAACTAAAATTGAATTATCTTCTTTAAACGACGTCCCAAAAAGTAGGGAAAGTTATCAACAATTAAAAGATTATCAAGGTTTAATAAAAGATGAAACTAAGGATGAAATTCCAAAAATAATTGAAGAAAAAGAAAAAGTTTTTGATATAAACACAATTCTTGAAGAAGCAAGAAAAAATCGTAATGATATTGATGAATTGGAAAGCAAGAGAAAATTAAAAAATGATGATTATAATGTCTTATCCGATTTAAATAAAAAGTATTTGTCACAATCAAACGATACTAGAGAAAAAGATGAATACGAAGGATTGGAAGAATTAATTAATACTATTACTTCTAAGACTTTGGCTGCAGATATTAAAAAGGAAGAATCCAAAGATGGTGGTGATTTGCTAGGTGATTTAGTGGCAACGAGTGTTGATTTACAAGTTAAAGCGCCAGAAAATTATGAAGGTGAGACAACCAATAGCATTGCCGTTAAAATTGATGCTGCTGCTGATGATGATGATGACGATGACGACGATGATGATGATAAAAAATCTAAAATGGACGATTCTTTCTATACAAGGTCAATGGATTTGTCAGAAGAAGACTTTAATTTTGATGAGAAAAAAGAACGAAGAGCAGATATTAGAAAAGGAATTTTAATATTTTTGATAGTTGTTGTATTACTAGCAATTATTGGAGTTGTCGTTTACTTTCTATTACAACATTTCAATATTGATATTCAAGCTTGGTTAAAGCAAGTTCTAGAGCCATAATCTAGAACTTTTTTTCATATAATTTTAGTGGTGAAGTTTAATGCGAAGAAGGATTAAATTAAGGTCATATACTAAAAGAAAAAAGAAAAAAAAGTATGTTTTACTAATCACGTTAATAATGTTAGCAATTGCTGTATTATTTACTGTAGATTTTGTTGGAAGAATTATTGGTAAAAAAATGATTGAGTATGCTAAAGTGGAAGTTGGAAGAATTGCTAGATACGTTGTTAATTACTCGGTTTCATCTGATAACATTAAGCAAATGGTTTCAAAGGATTTATTTATAATTACTAAAAATAAAGATGATGAAATTCAAAGTGTGGATTTTGACCCTGCTATGGTTAATGAAATTTTAAATGCAATTACAGCAAACGTGATTAATAATTTTAAAGCAATTGAACGCGGAGACTTAGACGTTATTAATTTATCGAACGGATTTCTAATAAATACTGATATTGATAAACTTAAACAAGGAATAATCACCGAGATTCCAATAGGAGTAGTAACTGACAATGCCTTACTTTCTAATTTAGGACCCAAACTTCCTGTAAAATTATCAATAGCTGGTGAAATAGAATCGTATGTGGATACTAAAATAGATTATTATGGGATAAATAATGCACTGATTACGGTTTACGTTAATATAGATGTTAGTCAGCAAATTTACATGCCAATAGCAGCCGGACGAGTTATAATAAATCAAAAAATTCCTATAGCAATAAAAATGATGCAGGGAATAGTACCAAATTGTTATTTTGGTAATTTAAATTCGTCATTGGTTAATGAATTGATAAAGTAATTTTAAAAATTGTTCTTATTGAAGGTTAACGAGCAAAGTGATATACAAATTATAATTAAAATGATATAATTATACGAGAGGTAGAATTATGAGAATAGTATTTAATAACAATGAGTATGAATTGGTAAAAGATTATAAAAATGCATTCAATTATGAAGAAGCTGAGTCTTTTGTAACTGATTATTTTGAAGGCTTTGACTACATTTTGGGAGATTATGCCTATAATAAGTTGAGATTGAAGGGCTTTTATGACGATAACAACAAAAAGGCTAACAGTATTAACAAGTATAGTTATTTGGAAGAATATGTTGAAAAGTATTGTGCTTATGATTGCCGATATTTTGTTTTAAAAAAGAAAAAAACGCAAAATTAGGTTGAATTATATAGAATTTATGATAAAATTAATATATATGGAATGAAAAGGAGGACAGCAAAATGTCAGAAGATAAAAAAGTAATGTCAATCGTTTTAGAGGATGGTTCTATAGATGAAGTAGAAGTGTTACTAACATTTGAATTTACTGATACTAAAAAAGAATATGTTGTATATACAAAAAATGAAACAGATGATGCTGGAAATGTAACTATCTATGTTGCTTCATTAATTAGAGTTGAAGGCGCTGATCCAAAACTTGGTAGTGTTGAAACTGATGAAGAATGGGCAAGAATTAAAAACGTGTTAAAAGAACTTTCAAAAGATGACGACGCACAATAAGAAAGGGAGGTTTTGTTATGACAAATGAAGAAGAAATGGAGTTAGAATCAGTTATTAAAAAAACTGAAACTCCTGCAAGAGTAGATGGCAAAGAAAATAAACCTAAAAGAGCTAAGTTAACTGCCAGAACAATCTCTTCACTTGTTTCTAAAATCAAAGAAAAAAGATTAGACCGTGCATATGCAAAATATAATAAAGCTTATGGCAAAATGAGAAAATCTTTAATTGAGGCTAATACACTTAGAAATGAGTATAACAAGAGTGGTGAAGAGAGAACAGTAACTAGTGCCGAAGTAATGGCTGCCTATAGTAAGGTTGATTCATATGGTAAGAGACTCGCAAAATGGGGAGTAAAATTACTTGATGCCGATATTAAGAGAATTGCAAAGGCAGAAAAAGCTAAGCCAATAAGAGTTCCAAGAATTTTAGTTGGTAAAATGAGAAAAATTACTCATGCTATTGTTAAGCCAATTGAAGCTCATAGAGATAAGAAACTTCAAAAAGCTATTGCTGGTGATATGAAAGATGCTACAAAAGATATGATTCGTGACTCTTTAACTAATGCAATGTTCAAAGATGTACAATCTGCAGCATTAAAAAGTACAATAGATAAAGAAACAATTAAAGATTTAGGTTTAAAGAAAGGATCAGAAACTGAAGACAGATTAGCTAGTTTGAGAAAGTTTATATCGATAGATGGAAGAACATCTGCTTTAAGTGATGAGGAATTAACAAGAGCAGAAAAACCTATTGCTGATGTGCCACCAGTAGAACCTACACCAACAGTTGAAAAAGAAAAAACAACTCTTACTGAACAAGATATATTAGGTGGATTGGGAGTAAAACCTAAGGCTGCCGAAAGTACTGCAGAGTTACATTCAAATGCTCAAAAAAGAGTTACTTTAGAAGATTTAACTAAGGGATTAAAGGTAAACCCAGTTACAGTTGAACCTACTAATGTTGAAGTTGAAAAAGAAGAGACTCCAAAAGCACAAGAAACAGTTGCAGAAAATAAAGTGCCAGAAAATAAAACTGTTCAAGCTGTTCAAGAAGAACCTAAAGCGGTAGCAACTGAAGTTGTTAAAGATGAAGTGGTTACTAAAGAAAAAGAAATTCCAACTGCAGAAGTTAGAAGAAAACGTGAGGTTGCTAGTATTAATTCTATTATGAGAAGTATATCTTCGTTAGAAAATCAAATGGCTAAAGTTAAAGACTCTGATACTATAGAGATGGTTAGAGGATATATTGAAGGATTAAGAGAAGAATTGGATGCAATTACTCATACGGGAATTTCTAAAAAGGAAAAAGAACAAGAGGCAGTTGTTGAAGATAAAGTTGAACAACAAGAAAGTATGGATCCAATTACAGTAGAACCTCCTGTAGAAGAAGTTGAAAAGACACATGATGAGGTTGTTGAAGTTGAACAACCAACACCGGTTATAGAAAAACATGATAATTTGGACAATGTTGTATTGAAAGATAATGAATCAATTAGAGTTACTCAAACTGCTGCACCTCGCGCTGTAAGAGTTGAATCTAATTTCCAAGATATACTTGCTAGAAATATTAATGCTAGACATGCTGAACAAAGTTCAATGGACAGGCTAGCTGAATTGAGAAAAGAAAGAGATTTATTACTTCAAAAAATAGAAGCAGACAGCATTGAAAGAGAACGTCGTGCTCAAGAAACAAAAGCTCAAGAAGCTGAAATGGCAAGTCAAATAAGTGAACTTCGTACATTTGCTGAAGAAAACGGTGTTGACTTAAGTCAAGGTCAAGGACGTTCAAAATAAAAAATTGAGAAAAATGATTTAAAAAAATCTACACAAAACAAAAAAAGTGTAGATTTTTTATATGTTGTGAATAGAATTAATAGAGGGATGGTATGAAAAATGCGATAAATTACTTGTATAATTTTAATATTGATAATTTGCGTATGATTAACAATAATTATTATTTTGTATATCAGAATAATCAATATATTCTTCAAGAGATAAAAGGGACTGAATTTAGTTATAATGCCATATACGAGCTTAATAAGCGACTTTCGAATAATAATATGTTTTATAGAATTTTTTTGAATAAAAACAATGAAATTGTTTCTGTAATAAATAATAAGAAGTATATTTTATTGATTGACAATAGTGTTGAAGATAGGGAATTTGATATTTTTGATATCTTAAATACACATATTGATTTAGATAATAATACTAAAAAGGATAAATTGCTGAATGAATTAAATAGATTTGACTGGGTTAAACTTTGGACAAGAAAAATAGACTATTTTGAGTCATATATGATTCATAATTCGGCCAAATACTTAAAACTGAATAAATACATTAATTATTTCGTAGGCTTAGGAGAAAACGCTATTTCTTATGCAATGGACACATTGGACGAAATCAAACCTGGGTTTAGTGATAGATTAGTAATTAGTCATAAGCGAATTGATATAAAAAATGGATTAAAAGATTTATATAATCCATTAAATTTAATTGTCGATCATCCATCACGTGATATTGCTGAATATTTTAAAATGTTGTTGATAGCCCAACCTCAGAAAATTAATGACATAATTGATGATTTGTCAATGATAAATTTTACTAATTATGGTGCTCGATTATTGATGTCGAGAATGTTATTTCCGTCCTTCTTTTTTGACTCGTTTGAAAATTTTATTGATGAAAAAGTTGATTTTTACGATATTGTGAAGCTTGTGGAAAAAATGAATTCTTACGAAGAAAAACTTTATAAAATATATGCAATAATCAAAAATCAATATTCTTTGCCGGAGATTAATTGGTTAAAAAAAGTAGATTATTCATCTACGTTTACTACTCCTAATACTTCTGGAACTTCATTTACTAATAATGCTTCTATGCCTTCTTTTAATGTTATATCAAGCATGCTGCAATGACTACAGGCTCCTGTTAATTTGACATATGCAATTCCATCTTCAAATTTTATAAATTCTACATTTCCGCCATCACTTATTAAAAATGGTCTAATTTTGTCAATTATCTCAATTATTTTTTTCTCTGTTTCCATATAATCACCAATAAAAGTATAACCTTTTTTACTTATTAAGTAAAGGCGTTTGCTAAAATATTAATATAATGGTATAATACAGCAAGAGGGTGTATTATATGGCAAAATATGAAAAAGGAAAGATAATAACTGGATGTGTCACTGGTATTGAAAATTATGGTATATTTGTTACACTGGATGAATATTATAGTGGACTTATACATATATCTGAAATATCAAACAATTTTGTTAGAAATATTAGTGATTATGTTAATGTTGGTGAAACTATAAAAGCTAAAGTGGTTGATGTAGATGATGATAACTATCATGTTAAGTTGAGTATTAAAGATATTGATTACCGTATCAATAATCAAAAAAAGACTAGAATTGTTGAAACAAATGCTGGTTTTATGCCACTAAAAAATAACCTAGAACACTGGATTTCGAATAAATTTTCAGAAATTCAGAAAAAAAATAGTGATTAATCGAAAAAAATTCAGTTTTTTTGTTGACAAATATATAGTCAGATGATATATTTATAACTGTCATCGACAATTTATTTGGGCGATTAGCTCAGTTGGTTAGAGCACTTGCCTTACAAGCAAGGGGTCATAGGTTCGAGTCCTATATCGCCCACCATTTTTTTTGCCGGAATAGCTCAATTGGTAGAGCAACTGACTTGTAATCAGTAGGTTGTGGGTTCAAGTCCTATTTCCGGCACCACTTATGGAAGGATAGCGAAGTGGTCAAACGCGGCAGACTGTAAATCTGTTCCTTCGGGTTCGATGGTTCGACTCCATCTCCTTCCACCACTTTAATTGACATGCTATCAGTAAGATTGCCTCGTAGCCAAGCGGTAAGGCACCACACTTTGACTGTGGCATGCGCTAGTTCGAATCTAGCCGAGGCAACCACTAAATTTGTTCCGCTAGCTCAGTCGGTAGAGCATTTGACTTTTAATCAAAGGGTCTGGAGTTCGAATCTCCAGCGGGACACCATTTTGAAATTAATCAAACTTTATAGTTTGATTTTTTTGTTTATTAATGTCGAATATTAACAACTATTTCTAATGATAAAGTAGACCGTATCATAATATATTTTATTGGAGGACAAACCATGAATAATATTAAAAATACGGCAGGACTTACTGATAAAGAAGTTTTAGAAAATCGTAAAACATATGGCAGCAATGTTATAAATATGAAAAACAATAATACTTTTTTTAGTTTATTATTAGAATCGTTGGGTGATCCAATCATAAAGATTCTTTTAATAGCTCTAATGATTAAAGTTATATTTTTATTTAAAAATTTCGATTGGTTTGAGACCATTGGCATTTTAATTGCTATTTTTGTTGCATCGTTTATTTCAACTATTTCTGAATATGGAAGTGAAAAAGCTTTTAGTCGTTTACAAGAAGAGTCGTCAGCGATAAAATGTCGTGTAAAACGAAATGGTCAGATTAAAGAAATCTTAATTGATGATGTAGTGGTCGGAGATTTAGTGCTCTTACAAGCAGGCGATAAGGTGCCAGCTGACGGTTACTTGATTAATGGAGATATAACTGTTGATGAATCTTCTCTTAATGGCGAGACAAAAGAGCAATATAAAGAAAGCGTTACTTTTGTTAATCAAAATATTAATAATCAAAATAAAGTTTTTCGTGGCACTGTTGTTTGCTCTAAGGAAGCAACTATGCTAGTGAAACAAGTGGGAATGAATACTATGTACGGTGGACTTGCAAGAGAATTAACAGATAAACAACCCGATAGTCCTTTAAAACTTAAGTTAAGAAATCTTGCTAATATTATTAGTAGAATAGGTTATGTTGGTTCTGTTCTGGTTTCTGTTTCATACTTGTTTTCTGTAATAGTAATAGATAATGGCTTTGATATGGTTCTTATTAAAGAAACGCTTAATAATTTTCCGTTAATGTTTAGTTATATCTTATATGCCTTAACCCTTAGTGTGACTATTATTGTTGTTGCTGTTCCCGAAGGATTACCGATGATGATAACGTTAGTTTTATCTTCAAATATGAAAAGGATGTTAAAAAATAATGTTTTGGTTAGAAGGCTAGTTGGAATTGAAACAGCCGGAAGCTTGAATATACTATTTACTGACAAAACTGGAACTATAACTAAGGGAAAACTAGAGGTTAATAGTTTGCTGTCTGGCAACCTAAAGGAATATACCAGTGAATTTGAAATGAAAAAATATCCTAAATTTTATGATATAGTAAGTAAATCCATTTTTTATAATAATGCAAGCTATGTTGATTATAATACTAAAAAAATAGTTGGTGGTAATACAACAGATAGGGCACTTATGGGATTTTTAAATGAAATTCCAATAAAAGAACTTCCTAAAATTAAAAGCATTCCTTTTGATAGTAAAAATAAGTATTCTGTTGTTACAATAAACGACGGTGAACGTATAAACCTTATAAAAGGTGCTCCTGAAATACTTCTGCCATATTGCAAATATTATTATGATGAATATGGCGAGAAACGTGATATACAAAGCAATATGAATTTGATAAAGAAAAAAGTATCAGATATGCAGAGAAATGGTATTAGGGTTTTACTTTTGGCAACTAGTAATGAGTATATCCTTAATAGATTTTCAAAGTTGGTTTTGGTTGCAATTGTGTTTATAAAAGATGATGTACGCAAGGAAGCAATTGAAGGGGTCGCTTTGGTTCAAAATGCTCATATACAAACTGTTATGATTACAGGAGATAATAAAGACACTGCTGTTGCTATTGCAAGGGAAGTAGGAATTGTTAATTCTGATAGTGATGTAGTGATGACAAGTGAAGAATTGAGTAGTAAAACGGATGATGAAATAGGGATGCTGCTACCACGTTTAAAAGTTGTTGCTCGAAGTTTACCGCAAGATAAGAGTAGGTTGGTAAAAATCGCTCAAAGCAATGGATTGGTAGTTGGTATGACTGGTGATGGTGTAAATGATGCTCCGGCTTTGAAAAAAGCTGATGTAGGTTTTGCTATGGGAAGCGGTACAGAAGTCTCGAAGGATGCTAGTGATATTGTTATAATTGATGATAATTTTTTGTCTATATCAAAAGCAATATTATTTGGACGTACTATATTCAAAAGTATCCGTAAGTTTGTTATTGTTCAGCTAACTATTAATATGTGTGCAATAAGTTTATCGATAATATGTCCTTTTATAGGAATAGATACGCCGGTTACGGTTATTCAAATGCTGTGGGTAAATATGGTTATGGATACTTTGGCTGGACTTGCTTTTGCGTTTGAGCCTCCGCTTATCGAATATATGAAGGAAAAGCCTAAGAGAAAAACGGAGTCAATTATTAATGGGTATATGGTTTCTGAGATTTTGTTTACTGGAATTTATTCTGCTGCTTTGTGTATTTTCTTCTTGAAGTCTCCTTTTGTTGGACAATTTTTTAGGCATAATGAGGGGTATTTAATGACTGCGTTTTTTGGATTGTTTATTTTTATTGATATATTTAATAGTTTTAATGCTAGAACTAGTAGGCTTAATATATTAGCTAATTTGAATAAAAACAAGGTTTTTATAGCAATAATGATTTTTATAGTGATAGTTCAAGTGTTGTTAATTTATAAAGGGGGGACTGTTTTTAGAACTACTGGACTTACTTTTGATGAATTTATAATTATGATATTATTTGCTGTTACGGTGATACCAGTTGACTGGGTTCGTAAGTTTTTTTTGAAAAAAATAAGTGGATTTGATGGCGTATAATTAAATAAATGTGGAAATAAGTATAAAAAAAGCAAAAAAGTATTGCACAAAAAGATAAATTAAGTTATAATCAAATAGTCTCGTATGAATTGGGATATAGATTTATGCGATGTATTTGATGCCTGAGTGGCGGAATAGGTAGACGCACAGGACTTAAAATCCTGCGAGATTCA
>OLHG01000331.1_pt1 | contig 34183 bp, 34 predicted proteins | sample 1605971 | NCBI WGS metagenome assembly OLHG01 (sample SAMN03283289) | human gut metagenome | biome: human-associated habitat; material: feces | host: Homo sapiens | place: Peru | collected 2012 | reverse complement strand
ATCATAAAATCAAAAATAAAGATAAAAGTGAATGGATAAGAACCCTAAATACTCACGAAGCAATCATTGATGAAGAAACATTTAATAAAGTACAAGTTGCCATGAAAGAAAGAACTAAACCGATGAGTACAACAGGTATTGTCCATATTTTCTCTGGTAAAGTATTTTGTCTTGAATGTGAACATTATATGAGAAAGAAAAATTCTTCTAAACACGAATATCTAGTTTGTTCTAATAATCGTGATGGCTATGATGATTGTGAAAATAAAACAGGAATTAGATATGATGAACTATCAAATTTAGTATTAGATGCTATTAATAAAAAGATTAAGAAGTTTTATGATGAGGAAGAATTAGAAAATTTAAACTCCGAGAAAGTTAATAGTAGGTTTCAGAAAAAAATTAAAGCTTTAGAGAAAGGACTAACTGATATTCAAAATAAGATTTCTAAAACAAGAAATTATTTAAAAAATATTTATGAAGATAAGGTTAATGGTGTTATTACACCCGAACAATTTAAAGATTTAATTACAAACTATAATAAAGATGAAGATGCTTATAAAGACCAAATAAAGTCTATTACTAACGAAATTGCTTATTATAAAATGAAAGATGAATCTTCAAGAAATAATAAAGAAATATTTAGTAAATACCAAGAACTAATAGAATTAAACAGAATTATTGTCGAAGAATTTATAGATAAAATCTATATTGGAAAGTTTAATGTTGAAACAAAAAGCAGAGATATACAAATTAAATGGAATTTTTAAAATAATTAATAAAAGGTGGTGAAAAAATGAAAGAAAATAAACTAGAAACAATTACAAATTTATTTGAAAATAGTACTATTCGTAGTATATGGAATGAAGAAAAAGAAGAATATTATTTTAGTGTTATTGATGTTATTGGGGCATTAACTAATAATGATTATCAAAAATCAAGAAATTATTGGAAATGGCTAAAAAACAAATTAAACAACGAAGGAAGTGAGTTGGTTAGCAATACTAACCAACTGAAGATGAAATCATCTGATGGCAAATACTATAATACCGATACATTAGATACACAAGGAATATTTAGACTTATTGAATCTGTACCAAGTCCAAAAGCAGAGCCAATGAAAATGTGGTTAGCTAATCTTGGCAAAGAAAGAATTGACGAAGTATTCGATCCAGAAATTGCTGGTAATAGAATTATTAATTATTACCGTAGTAAAGGTTATAGTGATGAATGGATTAAAAAAAGACTAACTGGAATGGTTGATAGATTTAAATTAACTGATATTTGGAAAGATGGTGGCATTGAAAAACCTGTTGAATATGCAATGCTTACTAATGAAATATATAAAAGTTGGTCTGGGATGAAAGCCAGTGAATATAAAGCATATAAAGGAATTAGAAAAGAATCTTTAAGAGATAATATGACTGATATAGAAGTATTACTTACTGATTTAGGAGAAATTGCCACTCGTGATATAGCCAAAACAGAAAATCCTCAAGGTTTTAAAGAAAATTTGAAAGTTGCTCGTAAAGGTGGACAAGTTGCAAAAGATGCAAGAAATTCCTATGAAAAAGCAACTAACAAATCAGCTATTTCAAATGAAAATGCTTTAAACTATCAATATGTAAATGAAACTAAACAAATTGAAGATAATAACTCTAAAAATTAAAAAATATAGGTTGCATTAGGACACTTCCTTAAAACCCATATAAAATAAGACTTTCTTAACATAAATAAAAAATTAATTAAACTAAAAAGTTAAACTTTAATAAAATATATATCCTTTAGGTTAAAAAAGATGCTTGAATCAAGTATCAAACAAACCCTTATAAATAAAGGAAATTAACAAAAAATGTCTTCACTACATTCAAAGAGTTGCTTGAATATAATATAGACATTATTTCATACTCATTAAAAATTAATTAATAAAAATTATATAAAGTTATTAAAAATAATAGAATTTAATATTAATTACTGGGATTAAATGTTATAATAATTATTGTTATAAATTTAAACTTAATTATTATCTAAAAAATAGCAATACAAATATTTAATGAAAGGATGATAAAAATGGAACAAAAACAATTAGAAACAATTACAAATCTGTTTGAAAGTAGCACTATCAGAAGTGTTTGGGATTCTGAAAAAGAAGAATACTATTTTTCAGTTGTTGATATAATATCCGCTTTAACTGATAGTAAAATTCCTAAAAGATATTGGTCGGATTTAAAAAGAAAGTTGACAGAGGAAGGAAGTCAACTGTACGAAAATATCGTACAGTTGAAAATGAAAGCACAGGACGGAAAATCAAGAGAAACTGACACCTTAGATACAAAAGGAATATTCAGATTAATTGAGTCTATACCGAGTCCAAAAGCAGAACCTATGAAAATGTGGTTAGCAAATCTTGGAAACGAAAGAATAAATGAAGTATTTGATCCAGAAATAGCAATAACTCGTGCAGTAAACTATTATCGCAATAAAGGTTATAATGATGAATGGATAAAGAAAAGACTACTTGGAATCATTGATAGATTTAAACTTACTGATATTTGGAAAGATAGTGGTATATCTAAACCAATAGAATATGCAATTCTTACTAATGAAATATATAAGGAATGGTCTGGAATGAAAGCAAGTGAATATAAAGCATACAAAGGCCTTAGAAAAGAATCTTTAAGAGATAATATGACTGATATTGAAATTGCACTAACCAATATTGGTGAAATTGCTACCAGAGACATAGCAAAAGAAGAAAAACCCCAAGGACTTTCCGAAAACATAAAAGTTGCTAAACGCGGTGGAAAAGTTGCTAATGCTGCAAGATTATCTTACGAACAAGAAACAAGAAAATCCGCCATATCAAGTGAAAATACACTAAACTATCAATATAAAGATGATAACAAACTAATTGAAAGCAAATAAACACTAGATTTCAATTAGTTTTTATTATTTAAACATCTTATCATTTCATACTTATTAACCCAGCAAAATAAAAACCTAATAATCATAACAATTATTAGGATATTTTTTTATCTACTTCTACCTTTGATTTCTGCTATATTTTGCTCTTGTAATATTGCTCTATAATCAAAAACATTTGTAATCATTGAAATTGGAATAGGATTTCTTTGAGGCGATGATTTCATAAATCTTACATAAATATCATCAGTCATCCCATATCCACCATCCATTGCAGGAATAAAATAATTTTTATAAGCAGGACATTCAATAATTATAAATCCATATTTATTACAGGGCATAGCACCACCTAAATACCAATTTATTCCTTGATTATTTTGTCCTTCAATATAATCAGTTCTTCTGTCATCAAAAATATACCCCTTTTGTTTATATAGTTCTAAAACATTTTCAGGAATACATCTATAGCAATGATCTGGTTTACACTGATAATCTCCTATTTTCTTAATAACATGATCTCTAGCGCCTACTTTTAGCTTTTCTTGTAATGTTAATTCTTCACCAAGCAATTGCTTTTCTTGTACTTTTCTTCTTTCATTATCTTTAGATAATGGCATATCAAAAACATTATATAACTCCATTTGTACCTCCATACTATTATTATATACCTAAATTATATTTAAAAATGATAAAAATACTATTACCACAATTATTATAATGATAAACATAAATAATAAATTATTTTACCTTTTTCTTTTATATATCAATTTTTATCCTTTTCATTAGAATTTACAGTTAGATAATTGCTAATATTTTCTTTATCATCTTTAATCCAAATATAATACTTTTTATATCTATAAATTGATATTGATGCAATATTATTTTCTATTTTATTCCAACATAAATTTTTAGAATCAGGTTTTGATTTAGTTGATTTTACACAATATTCTATTGGATCACCAGACGTTGTGATATATAATTTACCATCACGAATTTCAACAGTTTCTATTTTTGCACTCATATCATCCCCAACTTTTACATAATATGAATTACTTTCCTTATTATTTGGTAATATATTATAGACAACAACAAAAGCAAATACACATAATATAAATATTCCAGAAACTATTATAAATGTAGTTGAATTATTATTTTTCATTATTTTTTACCTCCGTATAATCTTTAAATAATTTTACATATAATGGTTTAACTAATTCCCCTAGTACAAATACAATAAAGCATATACCAAGTGTAATTAAAACATTATTTATTCCTATATTTTCTACTATAAAGAATTTTGATAATCCTGTAGTTAAAACAATAATTTGAATTACCACTATTACCGCTAACCCAATAGATAATCTTTTATTATCAAATATATTTTTATTTAAAACCGATTTTTTAAGATTTCTACACGTTAGAGAATATAACAATTCATTTGCTATTAAAAATATAAACATTAAAGATCCAGCAGTATTTATATCATAATTTTTTGAGTAATATATAAATAGTACCAGCATTACAGCAGATCTAACAATTGCACTTATTACAATTTTTGCTGTTAAAAAAGGAGTAAAGAAACTTGAATTAAATCTATTAGAAAGCATATTTTCCATTACATCTTTTTCACTTTTTTCAAAAGCAAGCATTATTGCTGGAATAGAATCAGTAACTAAATTTAACCATAATAATTGAAGTGTTGTAAACATTTCCATATTCATAAGCATAGAAGCAAAGACAAGTATAACTTCAACAATGTTTCCCGCAAGCAAATATAAAATTACTTTTTTAATATTTGTGGTTATCCTTCTACCTTCTTCAACACCATCTACAATTGTAGAAAAACTATCATCAACTAAAATACAGTCAGCAACTTTTTTTACAACTTCAGTACCAGTAATTCCCATACCTATACCAATATCAGCTTTTTGAATTGCTGGGGCATCATTTACTCCATCTCCTGTCATAGCAACTACATAGCCGAGTGATTGTAACGCTTCAACAATTCTTAATTTTGTATTAGGTGTAATTCTAGCATATACTTGATATTTTTTTACAGCATCAAGAAGTTCATCATCTGTCATTTTATCAACATATTTGCCTTCAATTGCTTTATCATCAGTATCAATTATATTAACATCTTTAGCTATTGCAATGGCAGTATTAATACTGTCGCCAGTTATCATAACGGGTTTTAATCCTGCTTTATGACAAATGCTAATAGCACTTGGAACACTTTCTCTTGGAGGATCCATCATTCCAATTAAACCAATAAATATCATATTATGTTCTGGATCATCAGTATTTTGATTTTTAAATGCAAAGGCAAGTAGTCTTAATGATTTCCTAGATTGCTGTTTTTCAATATCAAATATCTTTTGTCTATATTCAGGACTCATCATATATATTTTTCCATTTACAATATAGTGATTACAATTATTTATAACTGAATCCAAGCTTCCTTTTGTAAAAGAATATATTTTTTCATCCATATTATTTATTGTTGTCATCATTTTTCTGTCAGAATCAAACGGATACTCTTTTATTCTTGTTTTATTATTTAATGGAAAGTTAATATTTTCTAAATATTTATAAATTGAAACTTCTGTTTCATCACCTATATAAATATCATTGTTCTTTACAACATTTTGGCATAGTGATGCACACCATTTTAACAAATCACTATTAGGAATATTATCATTATCGCTATATAAGTTTTCATTAACATAAATAGATTTTACTAACATTTTGTTTTGTGTTATTGTTCCTGTTTTATCCGAACAAATTATATCAGTTGATCCAAGAGTTTCAACAGAAGCAATTTTTCTTATAATAACATTTCTTTTTGCCATAGCACTCATTCCAAGTGATAATATAATGGTTATTATTGAACTCATTCCTTCAGGTATTGCAGCAACAGCAAGAGATATTGATAGCATTAAAATATCAAAAAAATTGTTTTTCATAAGAAGTCCTAAGCCCATCATAACAATAATAATTGCAAGAATTATATACGTTAATACTTTACTTATTTGATTTACCTTTTTTTGAAGTGGTGTTATATCTGCTTTTTTATCAATTAAGCTTGTTGCTATTTTACCTAACTCTGTATTCATACCTGTTGCACATACAAGAACAAAAGCATGACCATTAGTAACATTGCAACCAGCATAAACCATATTTTTTCTTTCATATAATTCTTTTTCATCGGTTATATTTTCACTATTTTTCTTTATTGATTTAGATTCGCCAGTTAAGGTAGATTCATTTATCTCTAAACTTTCAGAAGATATGATTCTAGCATCAGCTGAAACATAATCGCCAGCTTCTAATTCTATTATATCTCCAATAACAATATTTCTTACATCAATAGATTCTTTTATTCCATTTCTTATGACATAATTATTGGTTATAAACATTTTATTTAATTCTTGAATAGCAACATCTGCTTTCTTTTCTTGAATAAAACTCAATACTGCATTAATTATAACTATAATAATTATTATTATTGAATCAACATAAGATTCATGCTGAATATATGATATAACAGCTGAAAATATAGAGGCAAAAATAAGTAAAATAACCATAAAATCTTTAAATTGCTCCAAAAACAACGCTATATTTGATTTTTTCTTTTGTTCGGCTAATTTATTCTCACCATACTTTTCTAATCTTTTCTTTGCTTCTTCTTCAGTAAGACCTCGTTCACTAGATTCTAGTCTTTTGTATAATTCATTCACAGTTTCATTATAATAATTTAATTTCTTTTCTTCTTTCATATTTTTTAACTCCTTTAAATTCTAATCAACAATATAAGACGTCACAAATAGCAATATTACAAAAAGCAATAAGGCAAAGGCAATAATTGTACCTATATTTATTAAAATATAATGTGTATTACTTTTTAATCTACATCCACAGTTTCTACAATACAAATCTGTATTTCTATTTGTTCCTCCACAGTTATAGCATGTTTTCATATGTATTTTCTCCCTATAATTTTTGCTTAATTATTTGTATAATTTCATAACTGCTATTCTTCATATTTTCCTTATGAAGATAATAATCATGTATAGCTTCAGCAATGGTTTCATCAGCAATTAAATTATCATTTTTATCTTTAACACCAGCATATTTTGAAATAGTTAATGCAAAGTGTTCAATATTCAAATTCAAATTATACTTATTATTATAATTTTCTAAAGCTCTATTGATTATTGACAAAGAAAATTCTCCTGTATCAAAATTATTCATAACATTATTTATTTTTTCTTCATTTTCTTCAGTTACAAATGTAATATTATTTAAATTATTTTGTCTTAAAAATATCGTAAAAGAAATATAATGTCCAAGTTCATGAGCAATAGTGCTTTCCCAAGTCGCATCATTAACATACCAGTCACTTCCAACAACACTTGATATTGGTGCATTCATAATATCTTCATTTAAAAAATAATAACTATTTAAAAGTATTTGAGTTTTATTTACTTTATTATATTTCGTAATATCTTCATTGGCATTAACAAATTGAAACATAGGTTGAAAGCGAGCAATATATTCTTTATTGGTTGATGCATTTGTAATAGATATGTTGGTCAAAGCACCAGATATGTTAGGAAATAGATTATACATTTCTTCAATTACACTAGTTATTTTTTTTGAAATATTATCTGTTGCATCGCAAAAACTTACTATAGGAATTGATAGTTTATTTTGTATTTCATATTCATATTGTGATGTTTCAATTTCATGACTACATTTCCAACTTTGATTATCTAAATCTTCTATTATCAAGTTTAACGCCTCATCATAGTTATTGATTATTTTATCACTATAAGTGTTATTAGTATTTAATATTGAAACATTATAACCATAAATATAACTATTTACTTTTCTTTTCAAGTAGAAAAATGGCTTATATAAATCATTTCCTCTTATGATACTAATTATAAAGAAACTAATAAAAACAAAGGATGCAATACTAACCATAACAGAAAAATTATTCTCTTTTTTTAAAGCATTACCATTCATTATCGTTTCAATATTATCCTTATTACCTATAAAAGAAAATCCTTTCGCAGTCCAATGTCCACATTTATAACAAAAATTATCATCTTTTTCAATTTCACTTGCATCACAATATCGATTTAAACATTTCATAATATCACATATCACCATCAATAATTATCTATTATCAAAATAATTATAGCATAACTTTCAAAAAAAGTGTACTATATCGTAAACATTTGTGAAAAATTTAATGAGAAAATTATGTTATAGAATTATTAATTAATTTATAAGAAGGTAAGATATATGAACGAAGATAATTTATATTATTTGGTATCCCAAAACATAAAAAAGCAACGCAAAATAAAAGGATGGACACAAGTAAAACTTGCAATGAAAAGTAATATAAGTGTTGATTATTTAAAAAAAATAGAAACAAAAAGTGGTTGTAACAAACAATTTTCACTAGATACTATTCAAAAAATAGCAAAAGCATTAGAAATAGATGTCAAAGATCTATTCAATAAATTAGATTAAACAAAAATCAAATTCATCGATTTGATTTTTTTATATTATACATATCATAAAAAAAGACTAGTTATCTCTAACTAATCTTTAAACTAATTATATCTCTTTTTTAAATATAATCCACAACCTATCAAAGAAATTAATGATATTGCGCCAACTAAAACACTTCTTCCAATATTATCACCAGTTTTAGGATTTTCAATAGTCTTAACCCCTAAAGTATAAATACTAAAGTGATCTGTATTAAATACTGCATATCCATCTTTAACAGTAACTTCATATTGCGTAATCTTACCATCATCACTTACATAATAAGCAACTAATTCCTTATCCTTAAATTTTTCAGAAACTGGTATTCTTACTTCAAAAGTATCATTATCTAACTTAGTAACATAAGAATCTAATGCTTTAGAAAATAACCTCAAATCAAACATTTCATTATCAGTTAATTTAAGTATCTTTAATATCTTTTCATATTCTTCACCACTAGTTAATCTCTTAACATTAATTAAAGTATCAAGTGGTAAATTATTACTTTCAGTAGATATAGAAATATCAGTTAAAATATCTGAAGTAGTATAACTAACTTCTTTCATTTTATCACTATCCGCTTTAATAACAGTATAATATGTCTTATCTTTGATAGTAACCTTATAAACATTACCATCTGAAGATTCATCTAATACTTCACCAATACTATCAAGGTATTCAGTCTTAAGTTCAGCAATTATTTCTTCCCTAGTAACTTCAACATAATTAGGTTGCATTTTTTCATATTCACTATTACGTGCCTGATAAAGATTATCTACAACTTGAGATATACTAGCAATATATGAATTCAAGAATTCATCAATAGTATCAAACTTAGTTAATACAATTTTACCCTTACCAAAATTACTATCTAATCTTTCTTGAGCGGTCTTTAATAAATCAGCATTCTTAGTACCAGTAGGAACATACAAAATATGCTTTCCACTAACACCCATCATTGAATTAACATAGTAAACAGTACCATTATAACCAAATTTAGCAATACCAATTTCTGAAGTATTTAATGGTTCATTTGAACCTGCTCTAAAATCAATATCAAAGTTCTTATTATTCAAATAACTTCTAAATTCACTAGAATAATATATTGATGAACCACCATTTAAGAAATAACTAAATAATTCCAAATCACTAATAGCAAAAGTATCCTTATCCTTTGGTAACTTACTAACTAAAGTATCAACTATCTTTTTAATATTTTCATCATAATTATAATTAATAACTACATTACTATAATAATTTTTATTATCTGTACTCTTAGCAGTACATTTAGTATAAGTTTCATCGCAACTCTTAATTTCCATATCATCATTTTCATAAATACCTTCAAAAATAACCCAACCTTCATCTTCATTAGTAGGTTTAATTGAATTAACAGTCACTTTCTTTTCAGTAGCAATATTCTTATACAAATTAATTGATAAAACTAATACACCATTATTAACATATTCTGATAAATTATGTCCGTCTTCCAATAACTTTTCATTTGACCCAAAAGACATTAAAACACAGTCTTTAACATCAATTTTCAAATCTTTACCAATTACATCTTTTAACTCATCAACAGTTAAAGCACTATATTTCGGAGAACCATCATAATTAGTAACAATAACCTCCATTGCATTAGCCTTAATTCCAGTCATAAAAAACATAACCAGCATAAACAAAAACATTCCAAATACTCTCTTCATTTCACACCTCCTTCCTATTATAAATATAACCTACTTTTATTTTTTTTCATAGTATTTTATAAAAAATAATAAATTATATTGAGGTGCACTATGAATTATATTATTAAGGAAGAAAACAACACCCTAGAACTAACAACAAATAAAAAATTAATTAATATCATATTACTATCAGAAACCATAAATAACTAACCGAGGTGATACTATTAAAAATAAATTAAAAGTAGGTATATACCTACGATTATCTAACGAAGACAAAGATAAAATAAATAAATTAGATAACAGTGAATCCATAAAAAACCAAAGAAATATGTTAATAGATTACATAAACAAACATAATGACTTTATCCTAACTCAAGAATATTGTGATGAAGATTTATCCGGTGCAGGAACTTATCGTCCAGAATTTGAAAGACTAATCCAAGACTGTGAAAATAAAAAATTAGATATCGTTCTTTGCAAAAGTCAATCAAGATTCTCAAGAGATATGGAAATAGTTGAAAAATATATTAATAACAAATTTAAAGAATGGAATATCAGATTTATAGGAATAAGTGATAATGCAGATACCGAAATAATAGGAAATAAAAAATCAAGACAAATAAATGGATTAGTTAACGAATGGTATCTTGAAGACGTATCTAATAACATAAAAAGTGCTTTTAATTCCAAAATGAAACAAGGAGAATTCATTTCCCCATTCGCCCCATTTGGTTATAAAATAGATAAAAATAATAATAACAAATTAATAATCGACCCATACGCTAAAGAAATAGTAGTAAATATATATAACCTATATCTTAAAGGACTAGGATACACTAGCATTGCCAATAACTTAAATAATAATAATATCCCCTCCCCATCTTTATATAAATATCAACAAGGAATAAAATTAAATATCGTAAGCAACAAACCAAGAAAAGAAATAAAATGGTCCCCAAATGCTATAAAAACAATACTAACTAACGAAATATATCTAGGACATCTAATCCAAGGAAAAAGAACAACCATAAGTTATAAAAACCATAAAATTAAAAATAAAAACAAAGAAGAATGGATAAAAGTAGAAAATACCCACGAAAAAATCATAGATAAAGAAACATTTGACCAAGTACAAAAAAACATCAAAGAAAGAACTAAAACAATAAAAAGCAAAGAAATACATCCCTTTTCAGGAAAAGTATATTGCCTAGAATGTAATAGTTATATGAGAAAGAAAAATACCAGTAAACACCAATATCTAGTATGTACTAATAAAAATAATAACTGTACTAACACCAAATCAATTAGATATGATACATTAGAAAAACTTATCATAAAAGAAATAAACAAGAACATAAAAAAATATCATAATATAGACTTATTAAAAAAAGAACTATTAAATAATAATAAATTAAATAACAAAATAAACCTCCTACAAGAACAAAAAAAAGAATTAGAAAAAGAACTATCTAAAACAAATAATTACCTAAAAAACTTATATGAAGACAAAGTAAACAATATCATAACAACAAATGAATTTAAAGAATTAATAACTATCTATAACACTAATCAAAAAGAATTAACAAATAAATTAAACATAGTAAATAATAACATAAATAATAACCAAAATATCAACATAGATAAAATAATCCCAAAGTATCTATATATAAACAAATTAACAAGAACCATAACTCAAGAATTCATAAATAAAATATATATAGATAAAATTAATAACAATACCAGAATTATAAAAATAATCTGGAATTAAAAAAAGATTACCTAAAGTAACCTTATTCCTTAACATCAATTATTTTTAATCCATCTTTAATATTTTTCTTTATTACATTAATATTTTTCTTAAAAATACACATATCTACAATATCAGATAAAGAATATACAAATAATAATATTCCTACAAAAGATACTATAACTTCAGCACCATCAAGTGGATTAACAATAAATAATATACCACATACAATAGATAAAATAGACATAATTAATGATAATATCCAAGAATAATCACTAACATCAACAAGCAAAGAAGTAAATTTTAACTTAATTATTCCATTAGTAATAAACCACATACCTAAAAATATAGGAATTAAAACAGCAAGTGTACTAGGATAAATTAATAATACAATACCAAGTAAAAGTAAAGTAATACCAAAAAGCGAAAAATCAACAAGCAAACTAAATCCCTTAGATTTATTATCTATCACAATAAGATATATTCCAAATAATATTAAAACTAGTGAAATACCATAAGAAAATACCTTTAGTGAAATATTAGGATATACAAATATAACTATACCCAAAACCATTAATAATGCTGAAATCACTATTGAAAAATTAATGTACTTATTTAATTTCTTTAACATAATATCCTCCTTAATTAATTATTTCCAACATTATTAATTATATACTATTTTTTACAAAAAGTCATATACATATTATATTATTTGTCTATTATCCAACATTTTTAATACTTATGTAGAAAAAAATCTAATTAAATAGATTTTTTAATTTTTCCCAAAAGCTCAACTTAGTAGTAGCCTTTTCATTATTAACAGTCTTATTTTCTACACTCTTCGAAGCAATAGAAAACACAAACTTAACACTACCATCATCACTACTCCTCTTACCAGAAAAAGAAGCATAATTATTACCAAGTTCAGTTAACATCTTAATCTTATCAGTAGTAGACTTAACATTATTATTAACCAAAGTATATATCTTATTTATTCCATCATTATTAAATTTAGTTATACCAGTAGATAATTCATTAATACCACTATCTAACTTATCAATTACATTATAAAGAGTATTCAAAGAATTAATAATCGTACTTAACGAAGCATCTCTAACTTGATTTGCTACCTCATTAGAAACACTAAGTGATACATTTGAACCAACTTCCAAAGCAGTCTTTTCTGATACACTAACAGAAACTGACTTTGACACAACTTCAGCAATATAATAAGCACTTTCTGAAGCACTCTTCGAAGAAGAAGTAGTCGCTGCCTTAACAACAAAAGGAAGAGTCTTATCATTTTGAATTACCATACAACTTGCCATTTGTTCCTCACTCATCGAACCAGTTTGTTCCATAACTACCTTACCAGTTTCACAATTAACATAATCCACATATTCACTAACACTATTAAGGTATTCAACAACTGCATCATTTACAGAACTCTTAACAAAATTAATAATTGTATCATCTTCTGAAGAAGACAAACTATTTTTAACTTCTTCCCAAGCACTATTTGCTATTTGTTCTTTATACAAATCACTATAAGTATTTTGAATATTAAATATCGCCTTATCCTTAATACCATTTAATTGTTCTTGAGTAAGCACATCACCAGTAACATTAGATAATCCCATTATAGACTTTTCAAGTTCAGATTTCAAAGTACCTGAACCAGTTGATAACTTCAAGGCACCTTCATCTAATAAATCCATATTTTCTTGTAACTCATTAACATTACCATATATTTCATTTAATTTATCAAATATCTTTAAATCACTAGAATCAAGTAATTTTGGTGTAGCAACAGAATAAATATTATCAAGTTCAAAACAAGTAGTATCATAATTAATAGAAATTGTATCTAAACCCTTAAGTTCATCTAACCATAAACTTTCATATAAACCTGGCGCAGACATACCAACAACAATATTTTTAGTACCATTATTAATTACCTTACCATTAACTACAGATACATTACTATTATTATCAGAATTAACTATCATTCCAGTAGTAACAACAAATGGAGTATATAAAGAACCGTGTCTATCATTATTTTTGTATCTTAATTTAATAGTAACATTCCCACTCTTACCAATAATATCATCAAGTGACATTTCCTTATTATCAAGCATATAACTAACTTCAACACTAATAGGCAAATTTTTAGAAATAGTACCTTGATAAAATACATCTTTACCACTAGCATTCCATAACAAATTATTATCAGATAATTCATAAGTATTATCATCATTTATATTTAAAATATCCTTAAGTTCAGAATAATCTTCCAAACTATCAGCATTCGAAGTATTTAATAATTGCTCATTAACTAATACTTCCTTAACACTTCCATCAGTATTTAATTTAGAATAAACAATTTCATTCTTAGTTAACGCATAAACCGGACTAGAACTAATAACAATTCCCCCAATTAATAACCAAACTGCAACATTCTTAGATAATTTCTTAACAGTTTTCATCTTATTTCCCTCCTTACTACCTAAAGTAGTCTTTAAAATAATCTTATCAAATATCAAAAGTACCGCAGGTAAAACAATAATAACAACAAACATACTAATTAATGCTCCCCTTGAAATCAAACTACATAAAGAACCTATCATTTCAATTTCAGAATATAATCCAACTCCAAAAGTTGCCGCAAAGAAACACATACCACTAGTAAGTACCGAAGAACCGCAATAATTCATCGTTTCAAGCATTGCCTTTTGTTTTTCCATACCCTTTCTTCTTCTTTCCAAATAATTAGTAGTCATAAGTATAGCATAGTCAATTGTCGCACCAAGTTGTATAGTACCTAACACTATCGGTGCAATAAACGGAAGAACAACATCTCCAAAATATGAAATACTCATATTAGTAAATATCGCAAACTCAATAACCAAAATAAGTAGTATAGGTAAACTAATAGACTTTAACACAAAGAATAAAACAACAAAAATACAAATTATTGAATAACTATTAACATTATTAAAATCAATATCAGATATTTGAACCAAATCCTTCATCAAAGGACCTTCACCTGCAACAATTGCCCCACTATCATACTTTTTAACAACATTATTAACTATATCAACCTGGTTATTTAATTCTGAAGTAGCAATATCATAAACAGAATTAATTAATATCATTTGATACTTATCATTTTCAAAAATATCAACAACATCACTACTTAACATATTTTCAGTTATTCCCATATTTTTAATATCATTAAAAGATAATACCATATCAATTCCATCGATATCCTTAATTTCATTAATCATATCAGTAACAAAACTATTTTTTAAATCCTTATTAATTAAAATAATTTCAGGACTAACAATATTATATTGTTCCTTTAACAAGTTATTAGTCTTTATACTTTCCAAAGTATCAGGTAAAGAAGAATCTAACTTATAATAAACCGAAACATTAGAATTTGCTAAATAAGCAGGAATAAACAATAACACAAAAACAACAAATATAACAATATGATTCTTAACAATAAATTTATTTAATTTACTAAAATTAGGAATAATAACCATATGTTTAGTCTTTTCAATTAACTTATCAAACACAAGTAACAAACTAGGAAATAAAGTAAGTACCATAACAACACCAAGTAATACACCCTTTGCCATTACAATTCCTAAATCTTTACCTAAAGTAAGTTGCATAGCACATAATGCTAGAAAACCAACAATTGTAGTAAGAGAACTACCCGTAACAGAAACAAAAGTTTCCTTAATTGCATCTTTCATTGCCTCTTCTTTAGACTTATAAACACCTTTCTTTTTCTCATAAGAATGATATAAAAATATTGAAAAATCCATTGTAACACCTAATTGCAAAACCGCAACTAGTGCTTTAGTAATATATGAAATTTGTCCCAAGAAAATATTAGTACCCAAATTAAATAAAATAGCACAACCAATATTAGCAAGTAACAAAACAGGTACAAAATAAGAATCAAGAGATAATTCCAAAACACTCATACAAAGAATAACAGCAATAAGAATATATATAGCAATTTCCCTTTCAGATAAATTCATTGTATCAAGTACCATTGAACTCATACCACCAAGATTAACACTATCATCAGTAATATTCCTAATTTCCCTAACTGCATTAATAGTGTTTTCACTCGAAGTTGAATCATCAAAAGTAATAAGTAACAAATCAGATTCTCCTTGATGAACCTTATCAACTATCTCATCAGGCAAAACCTCAAGTGGAATACTAGTACCAACCACATCATATAAACTAACTACCTTATTAACTCCCTCAACATCTCTTATCTTATCCTCTAACTTAAGTATATCTTTACTACTCATATTATCAATTATTGTTATCGAATAAGCACCCATATTAAAATCATTAACAAGAACACCTTGCCCCTTAATAGTTTCAATATCATCAGGTAAATAAACTAAAATATCATAATTAACCTTAGTTAAATTCATCCCAATAACAGATAGCAACAATAAAACACAAGATATTATAATAACAACATTTTTATTTTTACATATAAAATTTCCAAATCTCTCCATAACATTTCTCCTTCCAACAATATAGTTTATTATTTTTCAGAAAAAAATCCACAAACATAATTAAATCATTGTATGATATCCAACAAAAACAACAATATGTATTAATAATTACTAAACATTTTGTATGATAACTTTACATTTATCTATTTTTTTTATATAATTTACTAAAGGTGATAGTATGAATAATAAAACAGACTTAAGAATAGTCAAAACAAACAAAGCATTATTTAATGCCTTATTAGAATTAATGAAAGAAAAAACATTCGAAGAAATAAAAATATCAGACGTATGCACTAAAGCACTAGTAAATAGGTCAACCTTCTACGCTCACTATAACGATAAATACGAATTACTAGTTGCCCTATTTGATGAATTAAAGCAAAACCTATTAAGCACATTAAAAACAAACGAAAACAATATTAATTCCAAAGAATTCTTTATGGAAACATTAAAACTATTAATTAACCATATCGATGAAAAAAGAGAAATATACCTAGCAATACTAATAAATAATAGAAACGGAATACTAATGGATATATTACTAGATGTCGCAGATAAAGATATCAAAGAAAGAATTGAAAATGATAAAAATATCATCGTATCTAACATCCCAAGTGAAATAATAACAAAATTCTATCTTGGTGCCATAATAAGTATTGGTATGGAATGGTTAAGAAATAATAACAAATATACCAAAGAACAACTAATAAAATATTTTGATATCTTAATACCAGATAAAATATAAAGACTTAAATAGCCAAAACTATTTAAGCCTTTTTAATAATTACTAATATAATTATTCCAATTATCCTTTAATTTATTAATATTTTCATCATTAGCATATATAACAACATCTCTAATTTCATTATTAATAGAAATAACCTTCTTATCATTCAAATTCCTAATAACTTCCCTTATAATCTTCATCGGATCAGAACAATAAACAAAAATATGAATATTATTACCATCATTATATCTCTCTTCAGAAATAGAACAATACTTATTTATCTTATATTCTAATTTAATATTATCAATATCTGAAGAAACATATCTAACATCAGAATAAATACTAAATATCAAATCATCACTAAATTCATATTCCCTAACCTCAGTCCTAAATAAATTATCATTATCTGAAAACTTAAAATCAAGACTACCAATAAATACCATTCCACAACCAATACCAAATACTATCAAAGAAATTATAAATCCCCATATCATCTTCTTCTTATCATTTTTTCTATTAAATACAAAATTAAATATCATTAACAATAATATAACATCAATAACACAAGAAGATAACACCATACTAATTAATCCCACAAAAACAAAACCAGTCTTATAGATTAAAAAAGTAATAACCAAACAAACAGCCAAACAAATTAATATCGCACATAAAAATATAGAAAAAGACAAAGCAAAAAATTTAATAATACCAATTATAAAATTAAATAACCCCTTTATAAAACCATATTCACTATGTTTAGGATCCCTTATAATAATCTTATCCTCATTCATTTTAAATAATATCTTATTAGACTTTAATTCACTATCCACTATATCATTATTATTACTTTTAACCTTATCATAATAATCTAAATATCTAGTTTTAAAAATATGAGATAAAATAATAATAGAAAATATAACACAAAATATTATAAGAATAAATTGCAAAATATCACTTATAAAATTATTAACTCCATAAGGTAATATACTCAATAAATGAGAGAAAAAAGAACTACCAAAATTAACAATAATTAAAGAAATAATAACTAAGATTAAAATAATAACTGTTTCCTCAAAAAAACATTTAATCTTACTCTTAAAACTCATATTACTAAATAAACTAACCGAATCAGTAACATAATTCAAAAAACCATCAATTAACTTATTTAACCAATTCCTAGTTTCCTCTTCACCCTTAACTTCTTTTATATCTTTATGTAACAAATCATCAATATTTAAATTAAATTTATCACATAAAGCAATAATCTTATCCATTTCCGGATATGCAGATGAAGATTCCCATTTAGATATTGCTTGTCTAGTTACCCCAAGTTCATCAGCAAGTTGTTCTTGTGAAAGTTTATATTCCTTTCTTATCTTTTTTAAATTCTCTGAAAAATTATTATTCATAACTTCCTCCCTTCATAAACATTTTATAATATTCTACCAGTAGCAAGCCACCACTTTTAGGTTGTTTTTTGTAAAATATCAGTTGCATTCACCTATTATACTATAAAAATTAATATTAATATATACTTTGTCATTTAAATACAGTATAAGAACAAGTAGTTATTGCTTATTCAATTTATAACAAAAAATATACTAAATATCTCAACAACTATATTTTAAGACATTTAATATACTTATCAAAATTATATTATTTCTTTAATAAATCTTTCTTATTACATTATTTATATATATCTTTTACTCTTTAAAATCCAAACCTTTATATTATTATAAAAATCTTGACTTTCCATACTACAATATTCTAATTATAAATAGAAATAGAATGCTTATCCAAAAATTCATCTAATAATTCAATTATTACAGAAAATTCTACATCTTTTGCATAATTTCTTTTAATAGTATACTTATTCCATAAATTATTTAACCTTTCATTTTCTTTAACTTCATTTAAAATTATTTTATAATCTTCTAAAACACTCAACGAATTCCTTTTTTCAAAAGTATTCTTCATAGCAGATAAAAAATTATCATAATTTATATCTTTACTAAAATTATTAATAAAAACATAAATATCATAAAAATCCTTCATTCTACTATTATATATACCTCTTTTTAAAACAGTTTCTATTTTTTCAGATAAAATTGTTTCAATATTGTAACTATTAATAACTATTTCTTTGTCACTAAATATCAAAGGATACTTATATTTTAATTCTCTTGGTATAATTTTATCTCCTGTAGATATATCCATTTCTAAATTTACTTTCATATTTTGAAATCTACCGACAATATGATATTTATTTCCACCATATTCATCATCTTCTCTTATATCAGTAACACTAATTAAGTCAAATTTAACACTATCATTTAAATTAATACTTAATATTTCATTTAATACATTAACCATATTTACCTTTGAAATATCCATACCTTTAATAGTTGTATCCATATCTTTTGTAGTTCTATTATCGATACCAAACATTGCTGAAAGAAGTAATCCGCCCTTTAATATAAAATTATCATTATATTTAGAAACAGATATTCTTTCTAAAATTCTTTCAAACATAAATCTTTGTAATAGTTCATAATATTCAACATTTCTTTCACGAGATAATGCTTTTGCTTTTATTTCAATATCCCTATAGTCTACCATTTCATCATTACCTCAATTATAGTATTAACCTTATCATAAACATTTAAATTCTTGGCATATTCTTCTAATAATTTAATATTTTTTTCCTTACTATTAAAATAATTATTTAAAATTCTATTTTGTAATTCTAAATCAAACTCATCATTACTTTTTAACATATCACAAATACATCTTTCAGCATTATATATCTTTATTGGATTTCCAAATGGACTTTCTACAGTTATTATTCCAATACTATATTTTTTCTTTGAAACATAGTGAATATTATAATTACCTATTATTTGTTTTTTTCTTAATGTAGTAACATCTATTGTTGAGGGAGTTAAATTAGTCATATTCATAATATGAAAAGCCGTATTATATGAAAATATTGCATTAGGATATCTAAGTTGAATAATATAATACTCATCTTCCATAACATCAGGACTCATATATATTCCGTGATTAATCTTTTTAATTTCACCATTTTCAAGCAATTTAGGAATACTTTTTTTATCTATTCCTAAATTAATAATATCTTTTGTCATAATATAATTATGATTTTCTTTTAAAAATTTTTTAATTTTTTCTTTTTCAGACATAATATCACCTGTACTTTCATTCAACATTATAACATTTTGCCGAATAAAAGTACACAATATTATATTAGTTTTTTTAATTTCAAATTAAATCTATTGATAAAGAAATCAATTCTTATAAAATTTTTAATATATATTTTGTCTATACAGCCTTCAAAGAGTTGCTTTAATAAGGACACTAACAATAAAACCAGATATAATATTTCTAGATGAACCATTCTCATCACTAGACGCACAAACAAGATTAATTGTTTCAGATGACGTATATAAAATAATAAAAAAAGAAAACAAAACCGCTATTATGGTAACCCATAACATTTCTGAAGCAATAACTATGGCAAATAAAGTAATAATACTATCAGAAAGACCATCAATAATAAAAAAAACAATTAATATCGAATTAACAAACAGTTCTACTCCAATTAATAACAGAAAATGCAAAGAATTTGATTCATATTACGACTTAATCTGGAAAGAACTTGATTTCAATGTCTGAAGAATATAAAAAATTTCTAAAACAAAGAAAACAAAATAAATTACTAATAATCTTCTTTCAATTACTAATACTAATAACCCTAATAACAGTCTGGGAATACCTAGCACAAAAAGAAATAATTAATACATTTATCTATTCCTCACCATCTAAAATATTAAAAACAATAATAAATTTACACCAAACAAATAACTTATATAAACATATTTGGATAACTGTATATGAAACACTAATAAGTTTCTCACTAGGAACTATCATAGGAATTATTATTGCTACAATATTATGGTATAGTAAAACATTATATAAAATATTAGACCCTTACCTAACAATAATCAATAGTCTTCCTAAAGTAAGTCTAGGACCTATAATAATAATAATTTTCGGAGCAAATATAAAATCAATAATAATTATGGCATTACTAATATCCGTAATAATAACAATAATAAACGTCTATAATGGATTTAACGAAACAGATATAAATAAAATAAATCTATTAAGGTCATTTAATGCTTCAAAAACCCAAATATATAAATACCTAGTATTACCAAATAGTTACTGGGCCATAATAAGTTGCTTAAAAATAAATATCAGTATGTCCCTAATCGGAGTAATTATGGGAGAATTATTAGTAAGTAAAAATGGTATCGGTTATCTAATAATGTATGGTTCACAAGTATTTAATTTAAACCTAGTAATGAGTGGTATTATTATATTAATGATAGTCTCTTATATTATGTTCCTAATAGTTAGTTATATAGAAAAAATACTAATTAAAAACAATTAGTATTTTTATTCGTGTAAATAATTAACTGGATCAACATATACCTTTTCACTAGTTAATTCATCCCTAAAATTATCCCTAAACTTAACAAGTTCCTTCTTTATAACATCAGGATAAATTGCTTTACTAAACCTAACTGCATCATATATATTTTTAAATCCAACTTGTTTCTTATTTTCATAAATAGCATTAGAAAACGCTTGACGTAACATTACCAATGCAACATCAGGATATCTAGAAGCATTTTCATATACCCTATTATATTCCATAGTAACTTCAATAATAAATTTCATTATATTTTCCTTAACAAAATCAGTATAAGGCAAAACAACACCAGTTTGTTTTTCTATTTTAGGTAAAGTTTGCATAAGAATCTTAACACACATTTCTGGCGTAGGTTCAGAAACCTCAACCTTATCAAATCTCCTTAAAAATGCCTTATCTCTTAAAATATAACGATTATATTCATCAGTAGTAGTAGCACCAATCATCTTAATTGTACCACGACTAAGCCCTTCCTTAAACATATTAGCAAGGTCAAGTGCACCTTGTGAATCAGTACCAATTAACGTATGTATCTCATCAACAAACAAAATAACCTTATTCATTCCCTTAAGTTCTTTAACTAACTTTAATACCCTATTCTCACCATCATCTTCACCAACAAGTGCAGTAGTATTAATTCTATAAATCTTATATCCCTTTAAAGCATCAGGAACATCATTTTTTTGAATTTTATAAGCAATTCCCTCAACTATCGCAGTTTTACCAATACCAGGTTTACCAACCAAAACCGCTGATTTCTCAGGAGTTAACAAAATCAAAATAGTTTTCTTAATCTCATCATCCCTAGCAATCGCCGGATTAGTAATATATTCATTACTAGTTAATTCATCTGCATACCTAGATAAAATAGAATTATTGTTTACATCACCATTAACTATTGGCAAACTAGTATCAAAAAGTCTATTTTCCATAATTACCTCCAAACAAAAATTAATAATAACCACATAAAAAACGTAAAAATAATACCAGTAAGAAATACAACATTAGTAAAACCTCTATTATTTCTATTAATATCATCAAAATCAAAGTTCTTAAATTTATCAGCAGGTAATTCCCTATTCTCTATCTTAACAAAACTATCTTGTTCCATACTATAAAAACCTCTCTAATTCATCTTTAAGTTTCTTATTATCAATTTTTTCTATAATCTTACCAAGTTCAACACTCTTCTTATATAAAGATAACTTATCTTCATAAAATAAAAGTTTCTTTTCCATTAATTTTATACCCTTATGAATAGCATTTCTACTTATTCCCATATTCTCACTAATTTCAGATAAAGATAAATTATTAAAATAATAATCCTCAAAATATATTCTTTGTTTATCAGAAAAAAGTGTAGAATAATAATCATATAATATTATAAAATAATCTCTTTGTTCCATATTACAACGTCTTAACAATAGTATAAATAACTGCAATAACAACTAAAAGAACACCAATACCAAAAAGAATATAAATCATATTTTTTTTAGTCTTATCTTCCAAATAATAATAAGAAATACAAAACATTTCTAACCCAATAGTAATTAATAACGCTGGCATAAAAATATTATTTCTAATTACTGCATACATCAATAATAAAATAACAAGACCAACAACATAACAAGTATATTTTTCATAATTCTTAATACTATTATCATCTTTACTTATACTTTTATTACCTTTCTTTTTAGTTTCCTTTTTTAAACTTTTAGTCATAATTCCACCCTTTCTATAAATCTTTAAATAATCCATAAATATATTTTTCAATATCAAAAGTTCTCAAATCTTCACACTTTTCACCAAGACCAATAAACTTAACAGGAATATTAACCTCTTCCTTAATAGCAATTATTATACCACCCTTAGCAGTCCCATCTAATTTAGTTAAAATAATACCAGTAATATCAGTAATTTCCTTAAAAGATTTTGCCTGTAATATACCATTTTGACCTGTTGTCGCATCAATAACCAATAAAGTTTCGTGTGGAGCATCAGGAATTATTTTTTTTATAACCTTATTAATTTTAGATAACTCATTCATTAAATTAACTTTATTCTGAAGCCTACCCGCAGTATCAACAAGCACCATATCATAATCCTCACTTATTGCCTTATGAAGACCATCATATATAACTGATGAAGGGTCCTTACCATCAGAATATTCAACATAACATTCTGTTTTTTTACCCCATTCAATTATCTGTTCCACTGCACCTGCCCTAAAAGTATCACCCGCAATAAGCATAACCTTCTTACCTTCATTTTTATACTTATATGCAAGTTTACCAATTGTTGTAGTTTTACCAACACCATTAACGCCAACAAATAATACCACTGATGGTTTATGATCTAAATTAATCTTACTACTAACAACATTATTACCAACATACATAACAAGTAATTCATCAACAATGATTTCCTTTAGTATTAAAGTATCAGTAATCTTTTCTTCCTTAACCCTTTTTCTTAACCTATCAACAAAATTAACAACAGTATTAACACCAATATCTGCCATAATTAAAATATTCTCTAATTCTTCAAAATAATCTTCATTTACAAACTTATACTTATTAGAAAGATTACTTAATTTAGAAACAAATTCATTTCTACTTTTCTTTAAACCATCATCATATTTCTTAACATCTTCATCATTACTTTGTACCTGTTGATTACCAAATACCTTTTTTATTTTATTAAATAAACCCATACATACCTCCTGTAACATAAAATATTATATCATTATTACAAACAAAAATAAAGAATTACACCCCATTTAAAATCATTTTACTAACTTATTTATCTTTTCTATTTTCCTATTAATACTATTAATATCAAAACCATTAAAATTAACATCATCATTAATCTTATATTTCTTCTTTAATCTAATTATTCTATCAACAGACTTGTTAATAACTTGAATAGAAATATCACCATTATCAACCATATCAACAAGATTGTTAATAACTTTATCATCACCTGTTTTATATTTAACCACAGCAATATCAATACCAGTTTCAAAAAACTTCTTTATTAAACTATTACCAAATAATTTACCAAACAATCCCATTCTAACATCATCAGTAATAACAACACCATCATAATTACACATATCTCGCAAATAATTCTTAACAAAAGACTTAGATAAACTAGCAGGATAAATACCAGTTAATTTTCTAATTATCAAATGTCCCACCATAATAGCATCACACCCACTATTAATTGCTTTTTCAAAAGGAATAATATGTTTATTAAGAACACTTTTATAATTATGAATATAAGGCCATAAAAAATGTGAATCTCCATTCGAAGCACCATGCCCCGGAAAATGTTTAACAACAGAAATAATTCCATTCTTTTTAAATATATTCATATAATTAATTCCATACTCTGAAACAACATCAATATTATTTGAAAAACATCTCTTATATAAAACCTTATTCTCAGTATCATTATATATATCAAGAACTGGAGAAAAATTCATATTAATTCCACTCTTAATTAACATTTCAGATATAATATCAGCACCAGAATTTAGTACATTTAAATCATTTAATTTAGATAAATCCCATATACTTTTAATATTATTAACCTCCAAAGGCATACGATTAACCCTACCACCTTCTTGGTCTATAGCAATAAATAATGGAATTTTATTATACTTATTAGACTCTTTTAATTTCTTAATTACCAAAAGCATTTCTTTATATGAAGAATAATTATCTCTATAAAGTATAACTCCCCCAATTCCATACTCTCTAATAAGTTCACAAATACAATCAATATTGTTAGAATTAACTCCAAACATTAACATTTGTCCTATTTTTTCTCTTATACTAAGTTCTAACATAATACCTCCATAATAGAAAACAGAAAAGACTATTTAGCCTCTTCTGTTGCTCTAGTTTCTCTAATTACCGTTACTTTAATAGTACCAGGATACTGCATTTCATTTTCAATTCTTTCTTTTATTTCTCTAGCAATCGAATAAGAAGTTAAATCATCAACTTCATCAGGTTTAACCATCACTCTCAATTCTCTACCTGCTTGAACTGCATAAGTTTTTTCAACACCTTTAATTTCATTTCCAATTTTTTCTAATTGTTCTAATCTTTGAAAATAATTTTCAGAAGAATCATTTCTAGCACCAGGACGTGATGCAGATATAGTATCAGCAATAGCAACTATAACAGAAATAATATTAGTAGGTTCAGTATCTCCATGATGTGAAGCAATAGCATTTATAACAACATCATCTTCATTATATTTCTTTGCTAAATCAACACCAATCTTAACGTGACTACCTTCCATTTCAAAATCAATTGCCTTACCAATATCATGTAAAAGTCCAGCACGTTTTGCTATAGTAACATTTTCCCCAATTTCACCTGCAATCAAACCAGAAATTCTAGCAACTTCAATTGAATGTTTTAAAGCATTTTGTCCGTAACTACTTCTAAAATGCAATTTACCAATAATTTCCACTAATTCAGGATCAATCTTAGATAATCCCAAAGAATATACTGCTTCTTTACCATATTCAATAATTTTTTGATTAACATCAGAACACATCTTATCATATAACTCTTCTATTCTAGCAGGATGTATTCTACCATCTTTAATTAAGTTTTCCAAAGTAAGTCTAGCAATCTCTCTACGTAAAGGATCAAAGCTAGAAATAACAATTGCCTCTGGAGTATCATCAATAATCAAATCAACACCAGTTACAGATTCAATAGTCCTAATATTTCTACCTTCCCTACCAATTATACGACCTTTCATTTCATCACTAGGTAAAGTAATAACTGAAACCGTTTGTTCGTTAGTAATATCTGCAGCATACTTTTGCATACAACCTACTAATAATGCTCTTGCTTTATCATCTACTTCTAATTTTGCTTCTGCTTCTTTTTCCTTAATATATGAAGCAATTTCCTTCCCCATCTTTTCTTCTACATTTTTCATTATTGCGTCGTGCGCTTGTTCTTTAGTGAATTTACTTATCTTTTCTAATTTATCAAGTTGTTCTTTCTTTATTTCTTCCATTTCTTCAGTTGCTTCTTGAATTTTTCTTTGCTTATCTAATAAATTATTTTCTCTTTCTTCCAAAGAATTTTCTCTATTTTGAAGAGCAACATCTCTTCTATCAATATTGCTTTCCCTTTGAAGTAATCTATCTTCAGATTCTTTAATTTCGTTTTTCTTTTCCTTCATTTCTTTTTCGTTTTCTAATTTCAATTTATGTATTTCTTCTTTCGCTTCGAACAAAGAATCCCTCTTTAATTTATCAGCATCTTTTTTAGCCTTTTCAATAATTAGTTCAGCCTTATTTCCACTATTTTTTATTTTTAAATTATTAATTATAACTAAAATAACAATACCAAGTCCTAATCCAAGAACAAACATTAAAATGGAGAATAATATTTCACTCATAAAACACCTCCATTCTATTAATCATTTTATAGAAAAAATTATTATTTAATTTAAACTATACAATACCATTGTAACTTTTATTTCAACTATTGTCAAGAGAATTCTATAACAAAAAAGAGACTAAATTTATCATTTAATCTCTATAATTATTCATTAGTTTCTACAGAACTCTTGCTATCTTTCTTCGCTTTTTTAGATTCCTTATCCTTTTTACCAATACCATAATATTCTCTAACTTTTTTATCAATTTCTTTTGAAAGTTCCTTATTATCCTTAAAAAGCATCTTAACATTTTCCTTGCCTTGTCCTATTTTATTACCATTATAAGAATACCAAGCACCACTTTTTTCAATAATATTTGCTTCAGTTGCTAAATCAACTAATTCCCCTTCATAAGAAACACCTTGACCGTACATTATATCAACAACAGCAGTCTTAAAAGGTGGAGCAACCTTGTTTTTAACAACCTTAATATTAGTTCTATTACCAATAACATCAGTACCTTGTTTAATTTGTTCTCCTCTTCTAATATCTAATCTAACCGAAGAATAATACTTTAATGCCTTACCACCTGGAGTAGTTTCAGGATTACCAAACATTACACCGACTTTTTCTCTTAATTGATTAATAAAAATAACAATAGTATTTGTCTTGTTAATTGAACCAGACAATTTTCTTAATGCTTGACTCATAAGGCGGGCTTGAAGTCCAACGTGTGAGTCTCCCATTTCACCATCAATTTCAGCTTGTGGAACCAATGCAGCAACCGAATCAATTACAATTACATTAACTGCCTCACTTTTTACTAGCGCATCACATATTTCCAACGCTTGTTCTCCAGTATCTGGTTGAGATAATAACAATTCATTTATATCAACACCTAAATTAGAAGCATAAACCGGATCTAAAGAATGTTCCGCATCAATAAATGCTGCTCTTCCACCTTCCTTTTGAATTTCAGCAATAGCGTGCAAAGCAAAAGTAGTCTTTCCAGAAGATTCAGGACCATATATTTCAATAATCCTCCCTTTAGGATAACCACCAACTCCTAATGCTATATCTAATGAAATTGAACCACTAGGACAAACATCAATTTCAGTATTTTCCTGTTCCCCCAGTTTCATAATTGCCCCTTTTCCAAATTGCTTTTCTATGTCAGCAAGCACTTGCGACAATGCCTTATCTTTTTCTAAAACTTTACCCATAATTCTCCCTTCTATCACAGTACAAACATATTTTATAATACATTCAAGTATTTGTCAATACTTTTTCAAACATTTGTTCGTGTTTTTATTCAAAAAAAAGAAAGAACACATTTTCTTTCTTTAAAATCAAGTTTAATTTAATAGTTATTATTTAGTTTTCTTTTTAACTTTATATTGATTATTCTTAATCTTATCACTAATACTTACTACATCAGATTCCTTAACAGTATCATCAATTCCATATAATCTCTTTAAATCATTAACCATTGAAACATATCTAACAGTCGCAGAATCATAATCCCTAGTAACAGTTAAATCAACCATTATATCATATAAATAATTTTCATAATAATATGATGCTACTTCTTCTCTTTTATAATCTGAATGTAGTTTATCACTAATCTTTGGTCCAACAACTTCATATTCAGCAAGTAAAGGATAAAATTTACTATTTTTAACTAAATAGTTATCTCTAAATTTCCTTAATGTTTCCAAACAAAAACAATTATCTTCACAACCAAAAATATCGCAAATCGCAGTAGTTAAAAAGCAACCACTACTTGAATAATCACTTCTTCTTTCAAATCTACCACACGCTTTATCACCTTTAGGATAATACTTACAATATTCAGTACACCAACATTCATCATAACGATTAGTATCACTTTCATCATAATATCTACAGTCAATACATTGATAATATGCCATAATAACGCCTCCAAAAACGATTGTTATTATAACACAAAGTATATATTATGTCAAAACACAAATAAAAAAAAGAAAGATTTTATCTTTCCACTAAATATTCTTTTGCCATCATATAATATTTTATACCAGAAATAACAGATAAAACTGCCGCTAAAACAAGTAGAAAATCTGATACTCTTAAATTAATTAATTCAAAAGGAATATTATAGAATAAAGTTAAAGCAAGTCCAAACATTAATGAAGCAGTTTTAAATTTAGCAACCTTTATCGCAGCAACCGCTTTTCCTTTATTACCAATTATCATCTTAATTGAATCAACAACTATATCTCTAACAACTATAACAACTGCAATAACAGGGCTAACCATACCATCACAAGCAAGTATAATTAACACAGAATTAGTAAGCAACTTATCACTAATCGCATCAACCATTTTACCAAAGTCAGTAACCATATTATATTTTCTAGCAACATAACCATCAAAAAAATCAGTAATTGATGCAATAACAAAAATAACACCTGCAATTAAATATTTCAAACTAATATAAATATTTCCATTAAATAAATAACTAGGCATATCAATACCAACTTTCTCAAATGGAAATAAAAGTAAAACAATAATTATCGCAGACATAATAATTCTAGACATTGTAATCTTATTTGCTGTATTCATACTTACCTCCTAATTGCATAAGTAGTATTCGAATTATATAATTCATTCTTAGTATTATTACTAAAAATAAAGTAACCAACTACTACCAATAATATAACAATAATTATTAAAAACAAATACTTATAAACTGAAAAGCCAGACTTTTTAATAGTATAAGGAGACACAACATCTTTTTGAGTAGTCTTCTTTTCATTCTTTGCTTTTTCAATTATCTCAACAGGTATTTTCGAAGTGTAATCAAATAAATATTCATTAAATTCATCAACTAACTTCTCACCATCTAGTCCCAAATACTTAGCATATTCTTTGATAAGATTTTTTAAATATAACACATCTTTAAAACTATCCTTATCTCCTTCTTCAAGACTAACTATTTGACTAGGTCTCAACTTCAAATCCTCTGCTGCCTCGTCAACCGAGACCCCATTCTCTTCTCTTTTATTCTTTAATTTAGTTCCAATATTTTTCATATTATCCTTCCAATATAATAATAATATTCTATAAGCCACGTTTTGTACCCTAAAGGGCGGTAAATATTTATCTATGACTAATCATCCGTTTTAAGATTCATTTCTCAAAAAAACAGTTCCTCTACCAAAATTTGAGTTTCTCGCTTGCGGGGTTTACCTCGTTTCATTTTACTTATTTCTAAATAAACTCGTTTCTGTGGCACTTTATGTCATTTATATCATAGTTCCCCTTAGACATAAACAACGCCGTCAGTTAAACTGCCTTAGGTTATTTTTTCCCTAAGCACAAACACTACTTTCATCTCAGAAAAGTGCGAGCGTGGACTTTCCTCTACATAACAAGTATGCAGCATTTACCCGAATATTATTGTTCTTTTCCTAAAACAATCTTTTCCAATTGTGAAATTCTTCTAATCAAATCAACATTAGTTATTTCTTTACCATCTAATTTAACTGCTTCAATACTAGATTTCAAATTTCTAACTTCTTGTTTTAAATCCTGATTTTCTTGTAATAAACTCTTTCTTTCCTTTTCAAGTTCCTTAATTATAATATTATACGTATTATAATCTCGAATAATTACATCTAAAAATTTATCTACTTCTTGTAATCTATAACCTCTAGCATCAATCTTAAATTCCTTTTCTAGTATATCTTGAATAGTTAAAGAAATCTTGTCTCGGTTCATAACATCACCTCTACAATAAAATTATCTCAAAAAATATCGTTTTTGTCAATTTCAATAATTAATTTTTAAACACAATTTTTAAGAACAAAGAATATTCTAGCACAAAATAACAAAATATGCAAATTTAACTTTACCTATGGAAATAAATAACAAATTATATTATAATAAATATGGTGATAATATGATAGGAACAATAATAAAAATAGAAAATAATATCGTATATTTAAAACCATCAATAGATATATATGAATATGGTAACTTAATAAATAAACACGTAATATTCGAAGGAAATGCCAAAATAATTGGAGAAATAATCAATATAAATACTAACTTTATAGAAATAACAATAATTGGAGAAATAATAGATAATACATTTATTAATGGAGACTTAAATAAACCAAGTTTTAAAAGTATATGTAGATTAATAAATAAAAATGATTTAGATATAATCTTTGATACAAATGAAAATGGATTAAAAATAGGCACATCAACACTATATAAAAATTATGAAATAAAACTAAATATAAATAAATTCTTTTCAAACCATTTTGCCATATTAGGTAATACCGGTTCAGGAAAAAGCTATGCCGTTGCTAAAATAATACAAAGTATCTTTGATTCACCAGATAAAATACCATTTCGTAGTAACATATTTCTATTTGATGCATACGGAGAATACCAACAAGCATTAAGTAACATTGGTAAATATAATCAAAATATAAACTACAAACTATATACATCAGATTTAAAAGATATAAATACAGAAATAATTAAAATACCATTCTTTTTACTAAAATCAGATGACATAGCACTACTATTAAATGTCGAAGATATAAGACAAATAAATATAATAGAAAAAGCATTAAAATTAGTAACATATTTTAAAAATAATAGCAAAGAAATAATAAAACAAAAAGATGACATCATAGCAAGACACCTACTAGATGTAATTTTCAGTAGTAAAAATCCCTCTGAAGCAAGAAATAAAATAGTCTCAATACTAACAAAATTCAATACAGAAAATATTAACCTAGAAATAAATTTAACCAAAGGTGGTTGGACTAGAACATTAAGACAATGCTTATATATCGAGGAAGGAAATAAATTCGCAGATATTGAAATAATAATTAATTACTTAGAAACATTTCTAAATGATGACTTCGAATTATCATTCCCAGATGGAAGCATTGAATATACCATTACCGATTATTATAACGCCCTAGAATTTGCACTAATAAGCGAAGGAGTATTTAATAGTGATAAAATATTTGATTATGCCAACATTCTAAAAGTAAGATTAAATGCCTTAATAAATAGTGATTACGTTAACTATTTTAATTATGATGGATACATAACAAGAGAACAATACATAAGGTCACTATTAACTACTAATACCGGAAAAAAAGCACAAGTAATAAACTTCAATATTAACCATATTGATGATAGATTTGCCAAAACATTAGTAAAAATATATTCAAAACTATTATTTGATTACATAACCACAATAGAAAAAAGAGCATCTATACCATTTCATATAATCCTTGAAGAAGCACATAGATATATTCAAAACGATATAGATACAAAAATACTAGGATATAATATATTTGACAGAATAACCAAAGAAGGAAGAAAATTTGGAATACTACTAGGATTAATTTCACAAAGACCATCAGAAATATCAGAAACAACAATATCACAATGTAGTAATTTTATAGTATTTAAAATGTTTCATCCAAAAGATTTAAATTTCATACGAAGTTTCATAACAGAAATAGATGAAAACAAAATAGAAAAAATAAAATCCTTGCATCCAGGAAATTGTATGATATTTGGAAATAGTTTTAAATTACCAACCCTAATTACAATTGATAAACCAAATCCAGAACCATTAAGTAGTAACTGTGACATTGAAAATATATGGTACATAAACAAAGAAAAGTAACAACAAATTACTTTTCTTTTTGAGTAATAATATATTTTTATTCATCATTCGTATATTTATCAGAAATTCTAAAAGGAGTATATTTTATAATAGTCTGTTTCTTTAAAACATCATATATATTCGAAGCACCCACAAAAGAGAATACCGCTACCCAAACACTATAATAAACCTCTAATTTATAAAAAATAATCGAAAAAGGAATTCCAACTGCAAAAGAAAATATTAAATTTAAAATAAATATATGATCATCTTTTTTTACAAATGACAACTCCTTAAACTTTTGTACTAAAACCATATTAATAACACTAACAACCATAGATATAAGTAAACAATTAATAAGTTCATTTGTAATTAAAATATCCATTATTCTATACTCCTATCTATAGGTATCTTATCCAATTCCTCAAAAATATTTTCAACAATACCATTACCACCAAGTTTCTTATACTCAGAATAAAGACTAATTAATGCTTCCTTTTCATAAATACAAATAGCATTTTGTCTCTTATAGAAGTAATATTTTTGTATAAATTCATTTTTAGTTAAAACAAGTAATGAATTTTTAGTAGAGTTTACAGTATTTAACATCTTTTTTACTTTATTATATAGAAAGACGAATAAAAAACTTAAAAACGAAAACAATATTTCAATTAAATATTTAGTAATATATTCCATAAAATCACTTCCACTATATTATATTAAGAAGTTACAAAAAAGACTAAATCAAAATAACCGAACACAAGTAATTTTTTAATAAAATTTAATTTTTCCAACAAAAAAACGAACCATTACAGTTCGTTATCAATCTAAATGGCGCCTAATGTAGGACTCGAACCTACGACCTATCGGTTAACAGCCGAGTGCTCTACCGACTGAGCTAATCAGGCATCAATTTCGGATTGCTAATTCATTATATAACAAAAATTCTCTATTTTCAATACTTTTTACAAACTTTTTCATTTTTTTTAACATTTTCCCCCAATTTTAATCTAAACCCTTATTTAATTACATAAGGATTACCACTTGTCCCCTCTCCAGTAAGTTCTACTTCTGGTTTTAGATATACCGTTGGACTAATTGGAGCACTTGCAAAAGCAAAAGTTAAACTAATTGTTCCCTCATACATATAGAAATTCCTATACAAATCAGTAGACGAAGAAATAAACCAATGATATTTAGAATTATACATTACATACATCCACGATGATGCCGCATCCGATGCAGGACAACCACTCACACTCCCAACAATAAAGCACATCTTATCTACCCCATTCGCAAATGTATAAAGATAATCCGATGGATAAGCTAACCCTACATATCCACTCCAATTTGTTGGTCTATTC
>OLHG01000325.1_pt1 | contig 34483 bp, 32 predicted proteins | sample 1605971 | NCBI WGS metagenome assembly OLHG01 (sample SAMN03283289) | human gut metagenome | biome: human-associated habitat; material: feces | host: Homo sapiens | place: Peru | collected 2012 | reverse complement strand
ATTGGTATAGGTAGTGAAGGAGTTTGCTATAAATATGGTGATAGGGTTATAAAGGTTTTATCTGGTCCTAATTATTGTACTGTGAAAGAAAGTAACTGTGCCTCTTTACCTTTTGCGTGTTTAGAAATTGATGATGATAGTTTACCAAGTAAGGAATACATAATGCGTTATTCTACTATTAAAAATAGCACTTTTGTTTTTGCTGATGGAATTTTTTGGTTTAATAAAAAATTGAGAGGATTAGTTATGCCATATATATCTATTCCAAAGCTTTTTTCTTACAAGATTTCATCTACACGATTTGATTGTTTAATTAATGCTTGTAAGAATTGTGTACAAGATATTGAATTGATTTCTTCACTAGGTATTGAAATAGTCGATTATGCCGATGTTAATATTTATTTTGATGGTAAGAAATTTCAGTTTGGCGATACTATGGATTATATTGACCATGAAGATAATTTAGGAATAAGTGAGATGAACATTAGGGGAGTATCTAAAATTTTAATTTCATATTTTACTCGTGGAAGTATTAAAAAGAGTTTAAAATTGAATAGAAATATGCTTAGCTTGTATCAAAGTAAAGATTATGTTGATGACCCAGTTTTTTACTTTACAGAATTAAGAAGTCATTTGAGCAATGTTTGTGATGAACAAATTGATTCGTTTTCTACGGCACAAAAGATTTTGCAGAAAAAAATGAAATTATAGCACTTTACTAGAGGTGCTTTTTTTGTGTCAACTAGTTCTATATTGCGTTTAAAAATAATTCTTTTATGGTATAATAATTTATGATAACTAAGGAGTGGTAATATGAGAAATGAATGGAATGGTTTTGTCAAGGGTGACTGGTGTAATAAAATTGATGTAAGGGATTTTATTCAAAAGAATTATACACCATATGATGGCGATGAATCTTTTTTGACAGGTGCATCAGAAAGGACCAATTTGGTTTGGAATAGATGTACTGATTTGTTAAAGGAAGAATTAAAAAAAGGTGTACTTGATATAGATGTTGACCGTGTGTCTGGTATTAATTCGTATGATGCTGGTTATATAGATAAAGATAATGAAGTTATTGTTGGTTTGCAAACTGATGAGGTGTTAAAGCGAATTGTTAATCCATATGGTGGAATAAGGATGGTTTATAATTCTTTAGAAGCATATGGTTATAAGCTTAATCCTTTAATTGATAAATACTTTAATGAATTTAGAAAAACACATAATCAAGGTGTGTTTGATGTTTATACTACAGAGATGCGAAAGGCAAGGAAAGTTGGATTGTTAACAGGTTTGCCAGACGCGTATGGGAGAGGTCGAATAATTGGTGATTATCGTAGAATTGCGTTATATGGTATAGATTATCTAAAAGAGGAAAAGGAAAAGGACCACGAAAATCTTCGCGGAGTAATGACTGAAGAGTTAATACGTTTGCGTGAAGAAAATGCTGAGCAAATTCGTGCTTTGGATGAGATTAAAGCAATGGCATTGCAATATGGTATTGATATTTCTAAACCTGCAACTAATGCAAAAGAGGCGGTTCAATGGACTTATTTTGGATATTTAGCAGCAATTAAGGAAAATAACGGAGCTGCAATGAGTTTAGGTAGAACATCGACTTTTTTGGATATTTATATTGAAAGAGATTTAAAAAATGGTGATTTAACTGAGAAGGAAGCTCAAGAGTTAATTGACCAATTTGTAATTAAGTTGCGTGTTGCAAGGCATTTGCGTACACCTGAATATGATGAATTGTTTTCTGGTGATCCAACATGGGTTACAGAGTCTATTGGTGGTGTTGGTTTAGATGGTCGTAGTATGGTAACAAAGAATTCTTACCGTATGCTTCATACTTTAATTAATTTAGGACCTGCACCTGAACCTAATCTTACTGTTTTGTGGAGTAAGAATCTTCCAGAAAATTTTAAAAGATATTGTGCTAAAATTTCTATTGATACTGATTCTATTCAATATGAAAATGATGATGTAATGCGACCTATATATGGTGATGATTATGCGATTGCTTGTTGTGTTTCGGCTATGCGAGTAGGTAAGCAAATGCAATTTTTTGGGGCAAGATGTAATTTGGCTAAAGCACTTCTTTATTCAATTAATGGTGGTATTGATGAGGTTAAAAATATTAAGGTTTTAGAAGGACACGATATTATAACTGATGAGATTTTAAATTTTGATACTGTTAAGCAGGCATATTATAGTGTTTTAAAAGATGTTGCAGCTTTGTATGTTGATACAATGAATATTATTCATTATATGCATGATAAGTATGCTTATGAAAAGGGACAAATGGCCTTACACGATACAATTGTAGAAAGATTAATGGCCTTTGGTGTTGCAGGACTTTCGGTAGCGACTGATTCGTTATCAGCTATAAAGTATGCTAAGGTAAAACCTATTCGTAATGCTGATGGAATTGCGGTCGATTTTGAAATAGAAGGGGATTTTCCTAAGTATGGAAATGATGATGATAGGGTTGATTCAATAGCAACTGATTTGTTGGAGACTTTCTATAATGAATTGTGTAAACATCCTTTGTATAGAAATGCTAAACATACATTGTCAGTGTTAACAATTACTTCTAATGTTGTGTATGGTGAAAAAACTGGTTCTACACCTGATGGCAGGAAGGCAGGAGTTCCTTTTGCGCCAGGTGCTAATCCAATGCATGAGCGTGATACTAATGGTGCTTTGGCATCGCTCAATTCGGTTGCAAAGATTAATTATACTTGTTATTGTCGTGATGGAGTTTCAAATACTTTCTCGATTATTCCTAATGCTTTGGGTAATGATGAATCTACACGAGTAAGCAATTTAGTTGATATTTTGGATGGTTATTTTGTGCAAGGTGCACATCATTTAAATGTTAATGTTTTGACTAGAGAAACTTTAATTGACGCTATGGAACATCCAGAGAAGTATCCTTTATTGACTATTAGAGTATCTGGATATGCGGTAAGATTTAATAGATTAACAAGGAAGCAACAAGAGGAAGTAATAAGTAGAACGTTCCATTCAAGGAGATAATATGGTTAAAGGTAGTATTGATTCTGTTGAGAGTTTAGGACTTTATGATGGACCAGGAATAAGGGTAGTAGTCTTTATGAATGGTTGTAAGTTAAGGTGTAAGTATTGTCATAATCCTGAGATGTGGATGAAAAAAGATGATAATATAACTAGTGATGAGTTAGTTGATAAAATTAAAAGGTTCAAAAGTTATATTAAGGATACTGGTGGAGTAACTTTTTCTGGCGGTGAGCCTTTGTTACAACCGGATTTTCTTATAGATTGTTGTAAGAAATTAAAGGAGGAAGGTTTTAACATTGCGCTTGATACAGCTGGTGTAGGTATTGGCAAGTACAGGGAGATACTTGAAAATGTTGATTTAATTGTTTTCGATGTTAAGCATGCTGTTGCTTGCGAGTATGTAAAACTTGTTGGAGCACCTATAGATGAGTCTGAGAAGTTTTTAAAAGTTGCAAATGAAATGAATAAAAAGTTTTGGGTAAGACAAGTTGTTATACCTGGTGTTACTGACAGTGTCGATTATATTAAAACTTTAAAGAAATATATAAATGATAAGATTTCAAATGTTGAGAAAGTTGAGTTTTTGCCTTATCATAAATTGGGTGAAGAGAAGTATAAAGTACTTGGAATTGATTATCCATATAAGGATAAGGAAGAAATGGATAAAGAAAAATGTAATGAACTTTATCAGTTATTTATCAACTTGTAGCGTTAAAAAGGAACTTAAAGTTTCTTTTTTTTGTTTTTTATCTTATAATTAGTGTGGGTGATTTAGATGTTTTTAGCAAAAGATTGGAAAGATTATGAAATTATTGATTGTTCTAACGGTGAAAAGTTTGAACGATGGGGCAATATAAAGTTACTTAGACCGGACCCTCAAATAATTTGGAATAATGGTAATTTAAAGAATAAATATGATGATATTAATGCCTTTTATGTTCGTAGTAATAAAGGTGGAGGACATTGGGAGAATTTAAGAAAAACACCTGAACGTTGGACTGTAGCATATAAGGATTTGAAATTTAATATTAAACAAATGGGATTTAAACATACGGGACTTTTTCCGGAGCAAGCTGTTAATTGGAATTTTATGATGGATAAGATATCTAGAAGTAAAAGGGATATTAAAGTTTTAAATTTGTTTGCATATACTGGTGGTGCTACTGTTGCTTGTTTGAAAGCGGGAGCTAGTGTGGTTCATGTTGATTCGTCACGTGGTATGGTTGATTGGGCTAAGGAAAATGTTGTTTTATCAGACTTAGAGGATAAACCGGTAAGATATATTGTGGATGATGTAGTAAAGTTTGTTAAACGTGAAATAAGACGTGGTAATAAGTATGATGCCATAGTTATGGATCCACCATCATATGGTAGAGGTGCTAATGGTGAAGTTTGGGATATAGAGAAGGATCTTTATCCACTAGTTGAACTTTGCATGGAAATATTAAGTGATAATCCATTATTCTTTATTATTAATTCGTATACCACAGGTTTATCTAAGGAGGTTTTCACTAATATATTAAAGAAAACAATAGCGCTTAAATATAAAGGTGAGATTTATTCTGAGGAAATAGGACTACCAATAAAGGATAGCGAATTGGTATTGCCTTGTGGTATTTGTAGTAGGTATTCAAGTTATGAATAATTTAGATATTTTATACGAAGATAATCATATAATTGTAGTAGTTAAGCCAAATAATGTTTTGAGTCAGGGTGATAATACTAATGATTTGGATATTCTTACAATTATAAAACGATATATAAAAAAGAAATATAATAAGCCAGGTAATGTTTATTTGGGACTTGTTCATAGATTGGATAGGCCGGTCAGTGGAGTCATGGTTTTTGCTAAGACTTCGAAAGCTGCTTCGCGATTATCTAAGCAAGTACAGGACCGAGTAATGAAAAAAACTTATTTAGCAATCGTCAATGGAAGTAATATAGAAGATAGTGGCGAGTATATAGATTATATTGTCAAGTGTTCGGATAATAGTAGTAAAGTAGTAGACAAAAACAATGGCAAATATTGTAAACTTTTGTACAGCACGTTAGAGAGAAATAAGGAGCTTGATTTAGCATTAGTTAGTATAGAATTAGAAACTGGAAGGCATCATCAGATTAGGGTACAGTTTGCGCATCATGGGCATGTTTTATATGGAGACCAACGCTATGGCAAACAGGATAAGAAGCAAATCTGTTTGCATGCGTATCGTCTAGAATTTGTTCATCCGGTTACGAAAGAAAAAATGGTATTTGAAAAATATCCTCCATGTGAGGGAATGTGGACTAAATTTAGAAAGTGTCAAGCAACTGACAAGCGTTAAAAAGTGTTTGCAATTAATGTCTATTTTTGATATTATTGGTATAGGATAAATAAGGGAGATGAAAATATGAATATAACTGAATTCATGGATTTCGATTTTGCTTGGTTTACAACTTTGCCAGGAATATTAATAACTGGTGGTGTTGTTGTATTATTGATTGCTTTGATAATTTTTATTGCGTCAAATAAAAAAGATAAAAAGAAGGCTCCAGATGTTGCTGAGGTAGGTATGCCTGCTTCTAATATAAATATGGATAATGGAATGGGAGCACCATTAGATAATAGTATGAATGCTGTTCCTGATATGGGAATGAATAATATGGTATCAAATGTTTCTGAGCCAATGGGATTTAATAGTGTTCCTTTAGAAGGTACTATAAACGGAGTTAATCCTGGTATGATGAATAATGGACCAATGAGTGTTAATGATTTTTCTGCTAACGGTGTAGTTAATCCAGAACCTGTTATGCCGGAAGTTGGTTCTGTAAGTAATGATGTTGTTTCTGCACCTGCAGTTGAAATTAATCCAACACCATCTTACAATGAACCAGTTACTCCAGTTAATGTTGTTGATTTTTCAACATCTGCTGTACCAAATGTTAATGCAAGTAATGTTAATGATATAAATATGCCTAGTGCAGTTATTCCAGAAAGTGCACCAGTGGCTGAAGCTACTCCAGTAGTTCAACCAGCACCAGTTGATGTGCCTAGTGTTGCAGAGCAACAACCTGTTGTTACTGAGAGACCAGCAATATATGGAGGAGTTGATCCTTCAGTTATTGCACCATCTACACCAATAGTAAATGAACCTAAACCAGTTATATATGGTGGAGCTGATCCACTAGAACATACTACAACTTTACCAAGAATGACACATGAAGCATACAATGTAGGCGCACCAAGTGTTAGTACAAATGTCGTTAACGAAGTGCCTGCAGTTGAACCTGTTGCTATTCAACATGAACCAACACCTGTGCAAGTTCAACCAACAGTAGAAGTTCAACCAAGCCCTATGCCTAGTGTTGAACCTGTAATGCCTAGTGTTATGCCTCAAGTAGAGCAACCTGTATCACCAATGCCTATGACAGGTGCTGAAATGTTCCAAAGTAATGATGCTAGTGCAAATACTACTTCAAGTGGAAATGGTGAAATAGAGACATTAGAATTTTAAAAGACCATTTGGTCTTTTTTCTTTTATAATAATATTTATTAATGTGATATAATTAAATTATATGAAAATACGTAATGGGAGATGTTATTACAATGTTTGGTAGAAAGAAAAAGCCTTATGCCCCTTGGGAAAAGTATTATACAAAGGAAGAGTTGAATGTAAAGGTTCCTGAAATATCAATATATCAACTAATCGAGGAATCAGCTAAAAAAAATGCAAACTATGTTGCACTTGAATATATGGGAAAAAACATAACATATAGGCAATTTTTACAATTAATAGATAGATGTGCAAGAGCATTTTTGCAAATGGGATTTGGAGAAGGGGATATTATAACTATATGTATGCCCAATACACCAGAAGCCCTTATAAGTTTTTATGCAATAAATAAAATTGGTGCTATTGCTAATATGATTCATCCTTTATCTAGTGAAGAGGAAATTAAAAACTATTTACAAGAGACAAGTACTACTGCCTTTATTATGATTGATGTTTGTTATGAGAAGGTTCGTAATGTTATCAATGATACAAGTGTTAAAAAGACAATTGTTGTTTCTGCTAAAAATTCTATGCCTATGTTACTAGGAATTGGTTATATGGTTACTAAAGGATATAAAGTAAAAAAGCCTAAACGTAATGACCGATATATATACTGGAACGAGTTCATGTTAAAGGGATATTTGTATCGAACTCCAGTTGTTGTTAAATCTAATCCTCGAACTCCATCTGTTATTTTGCATAGTGGTGGTACTAGTGGTAACCCAAAAGGTATTTTATTGTCAGACTATAATTTCAATGCTTTAGCTGAGCAGGTTAGAACTGTATTTAAAGGATTAATGCCTGGGGATTCTATTTTGGATATTTTGCCAAATTTTCATGGCTTTGGACTAGGAGTGTCAATGCATTTTCCACTTTCTGTTGGTTTGAAACTTGTACTTATTCCTCAATTTAATGCTAAAAAATTGGATGAGTTAATTGTTAGATATCATCCAGCTGTTTTGACGGGTGTACCAACTTTGTATGAAGCGATGATGAGTAATTCTGGTATGAAGCATGTTGATTTGTCTTGCTTAAAGTATATTGTTTCTGGTGGAGATTCTTTATCTATTGCAATGTTTGATAGATTAAATAAATTCTTAAAGGAACACGGTGCTAATGTTAGAGTTTTACAAGGTTATGGTATGACTGAAAGTCTTGCTGCTACAGCTGCTTCTCATGATGGCTGTTATAGAGAGGGTAGTATAGGTATACCTTTTCCAGGAAACTATTTTAAGATGGTTTATCCAGGTACTCAAGATGAGGTGGCTATTGGTGAAGATGGTGAAATTTGTGTATCTGGACCAACGGTAATGATTGGATATTTAAATAACGAGAAGGAAACAAATGAGGTTTTACAACGTCATAAAGATAAGAACATATGGTTACATACTGGTGATATCGGTTGTATGGACGAAAATGGAATTTTGTATTTTAAACAGAGATTGAAAAGAATGATAATTTCTTCTGGATATAATGTTTATCCACAACATATAGAAAGCATCATTGAGCAGCATGAAGCAGTATTAAATTGTACTGTTGTTGGAATTCCACATCCATATAAGGTTGAAGTTGCTAAAGCATATATTGTTTTGAAAGATGAGTATAAGGCCAAATGGAGTGTTAGAAAAAGTATTGAAGAACATTGTAAAAAGAATTTAGCAAAGTATTCTATTCCATATGAATATGAATATCGTGAAGCGTTACCAAAAACGTTGTTAGGTAAGGTTAATTATCGTGAATTAGAAAAGGAAAATGGAAAGGATTGATATAATGGAAAAAGTGAAAGTTCCAGTAGGTTATAAGATTGCAAGAGGTGTTTTAGGACCAATATTTAAGTTGTATTATAATCCTACAATCATAGGAAAAGAAAATATTCCTAAAAGTGGACCAATTATTGTTTGTGGTAATCATAAGCATTTATATGACCAATGTCTTCCTATCGTTTCTACTAAGAGATTTTTGAGATATATGGCTAAAAAGGAATATTTTGATGGAAAGACTGCTTGGTTTTTTAAATGGGTTGGATGCATTCCGGTTAATCGAAGTATCAAAGATAGCAACGCTAAAGAGTGTGCTATAGACCATTTGATGAACGGTGGCGCTATAGGAATTTTTCCGGAAGGCACTAGAAATAAAACAAAGGAATTCTTATTACCGTTTAAATTTGGTGCTGTTTCAATGGCGCAAAAGACAGGTGCTAAGATTGTTCCTTTTGGTATAACAGGGGATTATAAATTTAGAAGTAAGAATTTAACAGCTAGATTTGGCGAAGCGTTTGAAATTCCAAAAGATATGCCACTAGAAGAAGCTAATCAAAAGTTAGAACAAGCAATTGGCGATTTAATGAAAGAAAGTTTAAGGCAAAAAAAATAGCAAGTATCAATTACTTGTTATTTTTGTAACATATTTAATAAATTAACTTTAAACATATCTTTTTCTGGATTTGATTTTGAAATCATAACCCCTTTATAAGTACCTAACTCAGCTCTATGTCCTTCATCTAATATACCTTCAGGTGTGATATTAGTAAGAAGAATTATGTGTTTGTCTTCATAAACTGTATAATGTAATCTAATTTCACCGTGTACTTTAGCAAAAAGTTCATCTGTTGGAAGTTTTAATTCATAAGATTTAGAATTTTCTTTTTTATTAACAGATACCATTTCACCTAAGAAGTTACCTGTTCTTATTTCTGGATAGTATTCAAACGTTAACTTTTTGTAAGCAAGCATGTTGTATTTTCTTACAGTTCTTTCTTTTTTTCTAAAATCATTTTCGTTTTGGTACTCAAAAATATATGATTGTTTCATATTTAATTCAACCCCTTTTCCCTGAAATCTCGAACCCCTATTTTCGAAGATGTTTGTATTATAGCATATTATAGCAATTTTGTCAAACTTTTTGTATTTTTTTGTCTTTTAGCTTGTCAAAAAATGTAGATTTAATTCCAAGTTTATAATATACTAAAGTTAGGGTGATAATATGGATAGTGATTTCAATGATATTACTCCTAGTGATGGCACATCATCTAAAAATTTATTTCGTAAGGTTATAGATTGGATATGTGCTTTGTTAATATTGTTTGCAATATTCAGTATTATTATAACTATTATCAATTTTAATCGTATTTCTAATGGTGAAGATGGTCTATTGGTGCATAAAGAAGTGATTAAAGGAGAAAAAAACTATGATATGAAGACGTCTTATTATTTAATTTATAAAATAGTAAGAGTTGATAATAAAACTGGTAGTCAATCATATTTTAGATTCTTTTTCATGGATGATATAGATTATTAGTTATCGTGCTTCAACAATTAGTTTTATAGCGGTTCTTTCTTCACCGTCGATAACTATATCAGTAAATGCTGGAATACATACTAGATTTTTGCCTGAAGGTGCTACAAATCCTCTTGCTATAGCAATAGCTTTGATAGCTTGGTTTAATGCGCCTGCACCAATTGCTTGTATTTCGACGTTTCCTTTTTCTCTAAAGACATTTGCTAATGCTCCTGCTACTGAGTTAGGGTTAGATTTAGTTGAAACTTTTAATGTTTCCATAATTAATTCATTCCTCTCTTTCTTTGTTAAATTATATGTAGGACGCTTGCTTATTAGAATTAAATAATTTTATAAATGTTGAAAATAATAGTAAAAGAGTATATAATTTTTATGTTAGGAGAGTGTATATGAATAGAAAAGGATTTACGTTAATTGAGCTTTTGGCAGTAGTTGTTATTTTAGGAGTTATTATGACTATTGCTGTACCAAATGTTTTGTCTACTTTGGATAGAAATAAGAAAAATACATTTGTAGAAAATGCTAAGACAATGGTTACTCAGGCTGAATATACATTAAGGCGTGATGATAATGTTGAATACCCATCTCAAAGGGGTGAAGCAGTTTTATTGACGCTTGCTTATTTAAATACTGATGATGTTTCTGAATCTCCATATAGTATGAAATATAGTACAAGTAAGTCATTTGTTTTAATTGTCAATTCATCGGGTAATGATGGAAGAATAGGGGATATCAATAATGATGGTGTTACAAATGATGAAGATGTAAAACTTATTCAAAAAGTTATTAATGGTGAAGTTCTTGTTACTGAAGAGGACAAGTCTAAATATGATATTAATAATGATGGTGAAATTACTTCTTTAGATCTTGATGAAATTTTAAGTTATATTTCTAATAGTGATGTGACAACATATAATTACTATGTTCATTTAGTAGCGTGTACTGATATAGATTGTGTAAATAGTGATAAAAATTCAGTTAATCGAAATAGGGGAATTAATTTAATGTCTTCTACTTTGCTTAATGGTGGTAAGAGATTTAACTATGTAGCAGAAGGTTCTGATGTTAAAACTACTTTGGGTCTTGTTAATAGTGATAATACACTTGCAAATGAGGATGAAATCAAAGCAATATCAGGCGCTACTAGTATTAAAGTTTTTAATAAAATAGATTAAAAATGAATTGACTATGATAGTAAATTATGATAGTATTTAGGTATAATAATAAGGAGGAAAAAATGAAAAAAATGAATAAAAAAGGATTTACATTGATTGAACTTTTGGCAGTAATCATTATCTTAGGAGTACTTTTACTTATCGCTGTTCCAAGTGTAAGTAAATATATTCAACAATCACGTGAAAAAACTTATGTTACTAACCTTTCTAAAATTGTAGATGCTGTTAGTACAGAAGTAAACTCTTATAGTAATGATTTTACTTTCAATACTAAAGAATATTTAGTAGTACCAATTGTATGTGTAGACTTAGAAAGAGGTAGTAGTGAGAAATCACCATTCTCTAAATATTTACCATTACAATCATATATAGTTGTAACAAGAAATGCTAATGGTGGATTTGATTACCAAGTCACAGCTCTAGATGAAACTGGTTATGGTGTAGCATTAGCTAAATCTGATGTTGCTGTAGTTGCTAAAGATATTACTCCAACTGCAATTACTAAAACTGAAACTGGATACACAATTGATTTAGCCAATATGGGTGAAGGTATGTCAGCTAAAGTAACTATTCCAGGTGGAACTACTTGCTCAGATAAATTAAATGCTCAATAAGTAATAATTTGAAACTTAAGTATTCTTACTTAAGTTTTTTTGTGCTAAAATATCATTAGGTGATGTTATGTTAACAATTGGTTCTCATGTGTCTTTTAATAGTAAAGACCAATTATTAGGTAGTTTAAATGAAGCACTAGGTTATAATGCTAATACTTTTATGTTTTATACTGGTGCTCCACAAAATACAGCACGTTCTGAAATAAATGATGAAATTACTTTAAAAGCTTTAGAAGTTATGAATCAAAATAATATTGATTATTCTAAAGTTATTGTACATGCTCCATATATTATTAATCTTGCTAATAATAAAGAAGATAGTAAATATGATTTTTCTATTAATTTTTTGAAACAGGAAGTTAACAGATGTGAAAAACTGGGTATAAAATATATGGTGTTACATCCTGGTAGTCATGTTGGATTAGGGATTGATACAGGAATTGAAAATATCATAAATGGTTTAAATATTATTTTAAAAAATACAGATGTAGTAATTTTATTAGAAACTATGGCTGGTAAAGGTACTGAAATAGGTAGTAAGTTTGAAGAAATAAAAACAATAATTGATGGAGTAATTAATAAAGATAACATTGGTGTTTGTCTTGATACATGTCATTTAAATGATGCTGGTTATGATGTAAGTAAATTTGATGCATTATTAGATGAATTTGATAAAGTAGTTGGACTTAATTATGTTAAATGTATTCATATAAATGATAGTAAGAATCCGCTTGGTTCTCATAAGGATAGACACGAAAATATTGGTTTTGGTTATCTGGGATTTGATAATCTGATTAGTATTATTTATAATCCTAGAATTAATGATATTCCTAAAATTTTGGAAACACCGTATGTAGAAGGATTTCCTCCATATAAATTTGAAATTGAAATGATTAGAAAAAAAGAATTTGATAGTAATTTAAAAAGTAAGATTATCCAGTAATCTTACTTTTTAAGTTTTTGTAATAAGTATATAAAGTTTCGTACGTTGTTGGTCTTAGTTTTTCTTTTAATTCTTCTAATAATTCTTTGGGTTCTCCTTTATAGAATTCTCTCCAATAGTTTTTGGCGTATAAATATAAAATTTTCACTTCATCGTCATTGATGTCGACGTTATAACCTTTTGCATATTTTTTTATGTCATCTTCTGTTAATTTATCAACATATTCTTTTATTAAAAATTCGTACATAGAATTCCTCCTCGTAAAAATATATGCTATAAGTTTTGGAATATGTTACACAATAATAATGGTGAACGTTATGAAGAAAAAGGTAAAAAAGAAAATAGAAGAAAAAAGATTCTCAGAGTTAAAAATATTAATAGTACTATTTTTTTGTGCATTGATTTTTTTTGTTTTTAAGGTAACTGTATTTGAATATGAAATTTATTCTAATTCATTAAAGCGCCTTACAGAATCAGTGGTATATGGTGCTAATTCACCAAGAGGAAGAATATATGACCGTAATTATACTCTTTTAGTTGATAATAAATCGGTTCCAGTCATTTTCTATAAAAAGCCATCAAAAATATCTGTAAAAGATGAGATTAAGTCAGCTTATAATATTTTGAATTATATAGACATAGATTTCTCTAGTCTTACGCTTACTAATTTTAAAGAGTTTTGGATTGCTGATAATCCATTACTCGCCAATAAAAAAATAACTGATGAAGAGTGGGTAAAGCTAAAGCATAGGAAATTAACTTCTAAAGATATATATTATTTACAATTATCAAGAATAACTGATGAGGACCTTTCTATATACAACGAAAATGACAAGAAGGCAGCATATGTATATTATTTGATGAATAAAGGTTATATTTATGAGGACAAAATCATAAAAAAGGGTGATATAAGTGATTCAGAATATGCAAATATTGCCGAAAATTCTGATAAACTTAATGGTTTTGATGTTAAATATACATGGGAAAGAGAGTATTTATATGGTAATACTTTTAGAAGTGTATTAGGAAATATTTCTAGTATTACTAAGGAAGATAAGAATTATTATTTGAGTAAAGGGTACTCTTTGGATGATAATGTTGGAATAAGTTATATAGAGAAACAATATGAGGATATTTTAAGAGGTAAAAAAGCAATTTATAATGTAAAGGATGGTAACAAACTTTCACTAGTACAAGAAGGTGTGCGTGGTAATGATATTGTTTTGACAATAGATATTAATCTTCAAAAAGAAGTGGAAAGTATTTTGAGTGAAGAAATTTTACGTGCTAAGAAAGAAGCAAATACTGAATATTATAATCACAGCTTTGTAGTTATACAAAAGCCTAATTCTGGTGAGATATTAGCAATGAGTGGAAAGCAAGCAATATATGTAAATGGAAACTATGAAATAAGAGATTATACACCTGAAGTTTTGACTAGTCCTATGACAGTAGGAAGCATTGTAAAAGGTGCTTCAATGTATGTTGGTTATATCAACAATGCTATAAGTATAGGGGAATATCAACGTGATGAGTGTATTAAGTTATATTCTGTTCCTAAGAAGTGTTCATGGTCAACTCTAGGATATATTAATGATATAACCGCTCTTGCTCAGTCATCTAATGTGTATCAGTTTAAGATTGCAATGAAACTAGCTGGATTTGATTATGCTTATAATAAAAAATTTGTAATTAATAATGATGTTTTTGATAAATATAGAAAAACATTTAATGAGTTTGGTCTTGGAGTAAAAACTGAAATTGATTTACCAATAGAAAGTGTTGGTAACGTTGGTAATAGTTCTAGTTCGGATTTATTATTGAACTTTGCTATAGGACAGTATGATACTTATACTACAATGCAGTTATCTCAATATATGAATACTATCGCTTCTAATGGAAACCGATATAAACCACATTTATTAAAGGAAGTCTATAAATCTTCTTCAACTAATGACTTAGGTGAATTAGATTATAAAGTAGAGCCAATTATTTTAAATACTTTAGAAAATCCTAGTTATATAGCAAGAATACAAGAAGGATTAAAGGCTGTTATTAAATATGGAACGGGACTTAATATAATGGGTTACATAGATAATCCAGCTGGTAAAACTGGTACTAGTGAATCGTTTTTAGATACTGATGGTGATGGCAGAGTAGATACACCAACTTTGTCCAAAACTTTCGCAGGCTTTGCTCCTTATGATAATCCTGTTATGACTTTGACAGTTACTTCGCCAGATTTAATAAATCCAAACACCGGAATTGAGTATAGCAGTTATGCTAATAATAGAATATCTAGAAGAATAGCTACTAGGTATTTTGAAAGTTATAATTTTAATTAACTTCAAACGTTGTATCATCAATGAATTTATAATTTGTTTTATACTTCAATCCACGAATTAATCGCATCATTGCATCATCTTTTTCTTTAGCCTCTATCATTATATCTATATCAAAGTTTAAAGTTTTTATCTCTTCAATGAAGGAAATAAAGGAATCAAGGTTTATATAATCGTGATGGCTTCGTCTATCTTTTTTAGTATTGTTTTTAGGTGAAGAGAAATGAACTTTTGGATTAATCTTTTTCCACGTTGAAAATATTTCATTGTAATAGTTTTTAATATCTATTTCGTTAGCACCATTACAAATGTGATGATGATAATCTAAAACAAAAGGAATATTTAACTCTTTGCATAGATTTAGTGTATCAATAACGTTAAAGATTTTGTCATCATTTTCTACTACTATGGCATCTTTCAAATAATTAGGTAATTTATTGAAATTATTAACAAATCTTCTCAACGATTTTTCTTTTCCAAATGCATTGCTACCAATATGTAAGATTAGAGTAGTTGTTCCACCTATTAGTGTTAATACCTTGTATTCATGTTCTAAGTTCTTTACAGAGTTTTCTAATACATCTTTATTGGTACTATTTAAGATAGTGTATTGGTCAGTATGAATATCAACTCTCATATTACTTTCTTTTATTTTATCTGCAATTATTTTGTATTGATTTTTAAATTTGGTTTCAAAGTCTATATTAACATCTTTATGAGTTGCTAAAGGAATAATGTTAGCACTTAATCTATAGAAATGAATATTATTTTTGATATTGTAAGTAATTATTTTGTCTAAATCAGTTAAGTTTTTTTCTATTTGTGAATATATTTTATCAACATTACTTCCATCTTTTACAAAATTTGTATAACTTACTGAGTGAGATGAAGTAACTCCTTCTAAAGCTTTCGCAATTGACACATAACCAAGTCTTATTTTCATATTTATCACCTGTTATTAATATAACCAAATTACTTATTTTTTAATAAATTATGTCTAATTTTATACTAATCTATATAAAAATGATAAAAAACTTTTGATTTTTTTGAAAAATTTGATATAATACCAGTAGAAAACGAGGAGGGATAGTATGGCAAAAGTAGGAAATAGACAAAGAAAAACTCTAGTTTGCACTGTTTGTAATGAAGAAAATTATCGTACAGAAAAAAATGTTAAAAATACAACAGATCGTTTAGAGATTAATAAATATTGTGCAAGATGTCAAAAACATACAACTCATAAAGAGAAGAAGTAATTGACAACTAGAAAGGAGAAAATTCTATGATTAATGTTAATGATTTTAAAACTGGTATTACTATTAAATTAGATAATAATTTATATCAAGTAATAGAATTTCAACATGTAAAACCTGGTAAAGGTGCTGCTTTTGTTAGAACTAAGTTAAAAAATTTAAGAACAGGTGCTACTATTGAACATACTTTTAACTCAGCTATTAAAGTAGAAACAGCAAGAATTGAAAGACAAGATATGCAATTCTTATATGCTATGGGTGATGTTTATTACTTTATGAACATGGAAGATTATAGTCAAATAGAATTAAATAAGAGTTCATTAGGTGATGATGCTAAATTCTTAAAAGAAAATATCAATGTTACTATTGTATCTTATGAAGGTGAAATTTTAGGAATCAATTTACCAGATAAAATTGAAATGAAAGTTATTAAAACTGAACCAGCAGTAAAAGGTAATACTACTAGTAGTGTTATGAAAGATGCTACTCTAGAAACTGGTATGGAAATTAAGGTTCCAATCTTTATCGATGAAGGAGAAACTATCGTTGTTTCTACAAAAGATTCATCATATGTATCAAGAGCATAAATATATGTTCTTTTTTTTTACTTTGTTCATATTATTTATCAGGAGGACTTTATATGATAAATAAGCAAAGTTTGTGGTTTTTAACATTATTTAGTTTAATATTAGTTTTAAGTGTTTATTATATTACGATGCCCAATGAACTATTGTTAACTAATAATAGCAGTTATAATAAAGATAAGAATAATAATGAAGAGAAAACAGAAAAAACAAATGTAACTGTTGAAGAAAGTGAACTTTTAGTAGCAATGAGAGTTAATTTGGAAGAAGAAAGGTCAATGAAAAGGTCAGATTTAGAAGGTCTTCTTACAAGTAATAATGCTACTGCAAAAGAAAAAAATGAAGCTTTAGAACAATTGAAGTACTTAAACTTTTTAACTGGACAGGAAGAAACAATAGAAGCTAAGATAAAAACAGAACTAGATATAGATTCATTTGTTGAAATAGATGGTAATCAAGTAACGGTAGTTGCTATTAAAAATGAACATGATAGTACACTTGCTAATAAAATAATGCGTCTTGTTCAAGGTTGCTTTGAAGAAAAAGTTTATGTAACAGTCAAGTTTGAAAAGAAATAACTTATTTCTTTTTTTCTTGGGTTAAATCCCCTCAACTAAAGTTGATATTGTCATAGAATACTATGAGTAAATATAGTAAGAAAGAGGGGAATTATTATTAAAGGGATATTAACACTTCGCGAAAGAGAAGTTTTTGAATTATTGATATCAAATAAAAATACTAAAGATATTTCAAATGAACTAGGAATAAGTGAAAAAACTGTTAGAAATCATATTTCTAATGTAATGCAGAAATTAGGAGTAAAAGGTAGAGCAGGAGCAGTGGTTGAACTTTTAAAAATGAACGAATTATCTTTAGATGAATAAAAAAAAATACAAATCATAATATTTTATAGGTGATATAATGCTAAAGAGAAAAGCACTAAAAAAAATAATGATAACTACTTTAACGGTTTGTTTGTTACTAGCTATATATTTAATGCCTTCTAATGATATAGCAAACAATCTTAATAATAAGGTTAAGGTTAAATATTCTGATAGTGTTCAAAAGATTAATATTTATTTATTAAATGATGAAAACTTATTAGTAAGAACAGTAACTATGATTGACAAGGATAAGCAATTAATAGACAAAGCCAAATGTGTTTTAAATAATTTGATTGATTCAAGTAATGATTTATTACCTAATGGATTAAATGGAGTAATTCCTAAAAAAACTAAAATCTTAGATATTAATCATACTGAAGGAATAGTTAATGTCAACCTTTCCAAAGAATTATTAAATATAGATTCTAATAAAAAGGAAAAAATGCTTGAAGCAATTACTTTTTCTCTTCTAGAAATAGAAGGGGTTGGTGGAGTAGTAATAAAAGTAGATGGTGCTGATATTAATACTATTTGGAAAGATGATAAGTTGCCATCTGTTTTTACTAAGGATTATGGTATAAACAAAAAGTATGATATAAAAAGAACTAAAGATATTCAGAAAGTAGTTATTTATTATATAGAAGAGATAGATAAAGAAAAGTATTATGTACCTATAACTAAGTATGTTGATGACAATAGAGAGAAGATAAGTATTGTTATTGATGATTTATCTAGTAATTATATTTATGAACCAAATTTGGTTAGTTACTTAAATCAAAAAACAGAATTAATTAATTTCGAAGTAGATAGTGATACGATGATTTTGAATTTTAACACTAGTATTTTTATGAGTGATAAGGAAATTTTAGAGGAAGTTGTTTATTCTATTAGTTATTCTGTATTTGATAATTATGATGTGGATGAAGTTGTTTTTAAGGTAAATAATGAAGAAATTTTAAAAAAAGCATTAAAAGATATTGAATTTGTAAAATAAGTGGTGTATAATCAAATTACTGTTTGGTTATACCTGTCCTGGTAGCTCAGCTGGATAGAGCAATGCCCTTCTAAGGCATCGGTCGGGGGTTCGAATCTCTCCCAGGACACCATTATGAAATAAACTTAGATTAATTTCTAAGTTTTTTTGTTATATTTTTTTAATTTAGTAATAGTATGTATTAAATCGATTAGTTATGTTATAATCAGTATACATATATAGTGGGTGAAATTATGGATAGATTTAGTGTTGCTAAAAAGGTTGGTATCATTGGCATTATAGGAAATGCTTTTTTATTTATCATAAAAATAATTGTTGCTTTAATTAGTAGAAGTCAATCAATGCTTGCAGATTCTATTAATAGTGCAGGGGATATTTTTGCGTCTTTTATGACTTGGATTGGTAATAAAATATCTAGTGTTCCTAATGATGAGGACCATAATTTTGGACATGGAAAAGCTGAATATTTGTTTTCTATGTTTATTAGTATTTCCATGATGTTGATAGCAATAAAGTTATTATATGATTCTGTGTTGTCAATTGTTTTATCTAATAAATTAACTTTCTCCTGGGCTTTGATTGTCGTGTGTTTAATTACTGTTATTATTAAGTTCGCGTTGTTTATATATACTAAGAAAATATACGAGGAAACTGAGAACTTATTAGTAAAAGCGAATATGGAAGATCATCGTAATGATTGTGTTATTACATTTTTTACTACTGTTGCTGTAGTATTAACTAAGTATAATATTTATTGGGTTGATGGTGTAGTGGGAATTGGAATATCAATATGGATTTTTATAGTTGGGTTACAATTATTTAGAGATAGTTATAATGTTTTAATGGATTCATCTATTGATAATAAATCTAAAGATGTTATATTGAGTCTTATAAAGAGTTATCCTGAAATTAAAAGAGTAGGTACTTTGTATTCGATTCCTATAGGGTGTAAATACGTTGTAGTTGTTACTGTTTATGTGAATGGTAAAATGGCTACTACTAAAAGTCATCGTGTAGCTGATAAACTAGAGAAGAGAATTATAACAGAAATTGATAAAGTGGAAAAAGTAATTGTTCATGTTGAACCATTTATTAAGTAAAAATGCGTTGATATTATAAAATTAAATGTTATAATATTCTTAGGCCGACTTAGCTCAGCTGGTAGAGCAACTCATTCGTAATGTGTAGGTCGTAGGTTCAAATCCTGTAGTCGGCACCAATAGGGAATCTGTTCAATGATTTGAACTTTGATATATGGGAATCAATCGAAATGATTGATTTTTTTCTTTGAATACAAAAAATAGATTTATTTATAGATTGTTTTAATCTTTGATGATATAATATCTGAACGAAATATTTATATTTTTAGGAGTTGGTTTGATGAATATAGCTGATATTAAAAATAATTTAATTTCTGAAATTCAAAAATTAGTTAAGATTATAAAAAAGGAGTACCCTAATCTTGTTGATGTACCAGTTAATTATGATTTACAAGAATTGGTACATATTGAACAGACAGGAACTATATCTTTATTTGTAAGGAATCATAATTTTTATTTTCCTTTAGATGCTTTTAAAGTATTAGGTGCATTTAAAAGAATCCCGGGATTTGGTATGGTGAAAAATCATAAAACTTGTAATCAAGATAATATGATTATAAATGATAATACGTATATCACTTATATAAAACATGCCTTTTTAAAAGGATTAACTCCTGAAGAATATTTTAAAGAGATTTTGCTTCACGAAACTCTGCATTTTTGTGGCAGTGGCGGGAGAACAGCAATTAGAGAAGGAATAAATGAATTAAAAACAAGACAATTAGCTAAAAAATATGATTTGTTGACCTCTTCTTGTGGATATCCAAAGGAGACAAAGATAGCATATGAATTAGAGAACTTATTTGGAGAAGACATTATAAATAAAATTTCTTTTTCAAAAAGTCGTTGGGAAATAAAAGAAATATTAGATTCGGTATCTCCTATTGCGTCGTCATTTTTCTTTACATTAGAGACGGTAATGGAAGAAGAGTTTTATGATAAATACATGAAATATGAATTTCCAGGTTTAACAGGCCCATTTAAGAAAACTCAAAAGTATAATTCTATAGATTATACCAAAGCATATTTATTAATAGATGAATATAAAGAAAAAATTGGTTCTAAAAAGGATAATGTTTTATTCAAAACAATTGAACACAATTAATATTAAAATTATATATGTAATAAAAAATGATATAATTGAATTACAACGAGTAGCTACTAACGCGGCGTAAGTCCAGTTGGTAGCTATTTGTTTTTTTAGGAGAAATTTATGCTTTTAGAATTTAAATTATATAATGTTGATAATAAAGATTTATATGTTAATAAATCAAAGGAAGAAAAAGGAGGAATAAAATAGGAAATTTTTTAGTTTATAAAAAAGACATTTGTAAAGTAAAGAAATTAGGACAAATCATTTAAATAATAATGATTACTATATTTTAAGTCCTATTGATGATGAATTTTTAATAATTGATGTTTCAATTCAAAATAAGTGTGGTAATATTCACGATTTATTTAGCAAAGAAGAAAGAAATAAAATTATAGAAGAAATTCCTAATATTTCAATAATTGAGACCGATAGCAAAAATATTGAATCAGAATACAAAAATCTACTTTTATCTAACTCGTGTTATGATTTAATTAAAATTATAAAGACTGCTTATCTTCGTAATAAAGAAAGATTAGATAATAAAAGAAAGATAGGGGAAAAAGATGATATGTATTTTAAAATGGCTGAAAAATACTTATATAGTGAGTTTTCGTTTGTGCTTGGTATTAGCATTGATGAAGTTATGAAAGTGCTTTTTTAAATAGTAGTATTTATGCTTTAAAATTCAATGATGAAATATATACCAAACTTATTAATAATGATATTTTAACTATTTTAAATTTATGGAATTTGAATAGAAAACAATTGAAGAAAATGAAATTTACAGATAACGAATTAAATCAAATTGTTATTAAAATACAATTACATGGATTTGATTTGAATAAAAGAATATATAGTAAAGATTAGAGTTGTAAAACTCTTTTATTTTTGAAATTTTGGTGAAATTGTAAATGGTTATAATCTAAAACGGTATTAATATAGTATAATGATTAAAGATAGGGAAAAGAGGGATTAAATGAAACACAGCAAAAAGTGGTTTACATCGTTATTCAAAAGAAGAATACAAGTTGCTATTTTGTTGTTGCTACAGATTTTATTTATTGCATTTTTAATAATGAGCGGTAGCAATTATTTAGCAATTAGTATGAGCCTATCTATCATTAGTTTTTTTGTAGCACTTCATGTTCTTGCTAAAAATGATAAAAGTGCTTATAAGTTAACATGGTTATTTTTAATTTTATTATTTCCTCTTTTTGGCGGATTGTTTTATTTGCTTTTTAAATTTCAATCATCTACCAGAAAGTTTGCAAAAAAATTAGATAATATTGATAAAAAAAACAAAGAAATGTTTTTCCTCCCAGGTGATAATAAAAATAATAGTGATGTTCCACTTATAAATTATTTAGAAAAATACAATAATTATCCTTGTTATGATAAAACTGCTGTTAATTACTTAGAGAGTGGGGAAGTAATGTTTGAACAACTTCTTGAACAATTAAATAAAGCAGAAAAATATATATTTTTAGAATTTTATATTATTAATGAAGGTAAAATGTGGAATAGTGTTTTAAAAATATTAAAAAAGAAGGCAAGTAATGGTGTAGAAGTTAAAGTAATATGTGATGATATGGGATGTTTATTCCTTTTACCTAATAATTTTGTTAATGAGATGAATTCTTATGGAATAAAATGTACTGTGTTCAATCCTTTTAGACCGTTGTTAACTTCAGTACAAAATAATAGAGACCATCGTAAGATAGTTGTTATCGATGGAAAGGTTGCTTTTACTGGAGGAATAAATTTAGCAGATGAATATATTAATCTTTATGATAGATGTGGTCATTGGAAAGATGCTGGGATTATGCTTACTGGTAAGGCTGCTTGGAGTTTTACTTTAATGTTTTTACAGATGTGGATGATTGCAACTAATGATAATTTAGATTGCTTTAAGTATTACCCGTGGAGTAATGAAACGTGCAGTATAAGTCCTAAAGGCTATGTTCAACCGTATGCTGATAGTCCGATGGATAGAGAAAATATAAGTGAATATGTTTACTTAAATATAATTAATAACTCAAAAAAATACGTCTATATTAATACTCCGTATTTAATTATAGATGAAAATATGATTTTGGCTTTAACTATGGCGTCTAAAAGTGGGGTAGATGTAAGAATATTGGTTCCTTATAAATGGGATAAAAGACTTGTTCATTTTACTACTAAATCTTATTATCGAACGCTGATTAAAGCAGGAGTCAAAATCTATGAATATTCTCCTGGCTTTGTTCATTCTAAATCATTTGTTTCTGATGATAAAGTTGCAGTTATAGGTACTGCCAATCTTGATTTTAGAAGCTTGTATTTGAATTTTGAATGCGGAGCTTGTCTTTATGATGCTGAATGCATACATAATATGAAAAAAGATTTTTTAGATAGTATAAAAATATCAAAGGAGATATCTATTGATGATTGTAAGAATAATTTCTTTATTAGAATATTACAAGACTTTTGTAGATTATTCGCTCCTTTAATGTAAATAATGTGAAAGAAGGCATGAATATGTTTGGATTTAAGAAAGATAAAAATATTAAAAATGGCAATTTGTGGGATAGTTATTACAAGGAAGAGTGGAAAAATATTGACTTTTTTAAGGGAACTCTTTATGAAAAAATAAAGGAAATATCTCTTAAGTATCCCAAGAACTATGCTTTAGAGTATTTTAAGAAAAGATATACTTATAGTGAGATGCTTAAGGAAATAGATAAGGCAGCTGATGCTTTATTAAGTATTGGTGTAAAAGCAAATGATTATGTCACAATATGTATGGTTAATTGCCCAGAAGCAGTATTTAGTTTTTATGCTGTTAATAAAATAGGAGCGGTTGCCAATATTATTCATCCATTATCGAGTGAAAATGAAATTAAACATTATCTAAAAGAAGCTAAATCTTCTTATTTAATAGTTAGTGATTTTATTTATTATAAAGTAAAAGAATTTAAATTAAAGAAAATGGTAGTTGTGCCTATTTCTAACAGTATGAATTTTATAACTAAGAGTCTATACAATATGACAACTAAGAAAAAATATAAAGTTAAGGAATTAGGTAAAAATGCCTTACTTTGGAGTAAATTTTTAAGTCTTGGAAAACCTTCTTCAGAACTTTTACTAAAAAAGGATTGCAATGATGTAGCAGTTGTTTTATATAGTGGTGGTACTACTGGTAGTCCTAAAGGAGTAATGCTAACTAATATGTGTTTTTCTTCAATTGCTGAATCTTGTGATTTAATGGTTGATGATACAGAACAAGGCAACAGTATTTTATCGTATTTACCAATATTCCATGGATTTGGTCTTGCAATATGTATTCATACTCCGTTATCGATTGGTATGAAATGTATATTAATTCCTAAAATAAATGTTAAAAAAATCAACAAAATTGTGGAAAAAACTAAGCCTAACTTTTTACCTGTTATTCCATCAATACTAGAAGTTATGACTAGGGATAAAAAAGCTAGTAAAAAATCTTTGTCTAGTGTATTGTGTGTGTTATCTGGTGGCGATTTTTTAAGTTATGATTTAAAGTGTAAAACTGAAAAATATTTAAAAGACCATGGTGCTAATGCGGTTATAAGAATAGGTTATGGATTAACTGAATCAACTGCTGCTACTTGTGTTAGTTTGGTTGATAATTATGAAAAAGGTAGCATTGGTATTCCTTTTCTAAATACTAAATATAAAATAGTTAAAACTAATACGAATATTACTGCTGATTTTGATGAGATAGGTGAAATATGTATTTCTGGTCCATCTGTAATGAAGGGATATTTAAATAATCCGGTTGAAACTTATAAAACTATAAGAGTACATGATGATGGCATTTCATGGCTTCACACTGGGGACTTAGGGCGTATGGATGAGAATGGTATCTTCTATTTTGAAACTAGGTTAAAGAGAATGATCATTTCTAATGGTTGCAATATATATCCTAATTATTTAGAAGAAATTTATAATAAACATCCTTTGGTAGAAAGTTCTATTGTTGTAGGGGTTCGTGATGAAATAAAACAGCAAGTAGTAAAAGCTATTATCGTGTTAAAGAAAAACATTAAACTTACAGAAGAAGTTAAAAATAATATTGTTGAATATGCTAAAAAGAACATCGTTAAGTATGCTCTTCCTAAAGAGTACGAATATGTTGACAGTATTCCAAAAACTAGTATAGGAAAAGTAGATTATAAAAAATTAGAAACAAAAGAAGATAAAGAGTAGAAATACTCTTTTTTGAAATTTATATGAAATTTAGCAAACTTTATTGACAAGTGCTAACAAGAGGACTATATTATGTTATGTACATAAAGGAAGGGATAAAAATGAAAAAGAAAGAATTTAAAGCTGAGTCTAAAAAACTTATGGACTTAATGATTAATTCTATTTATACAAATAAAGAAATATTTTTAAGAGAGGTTATTTCTAATGCTAGTGATGCGATAGATAAATTACATTACATGTCTTTAACTGATAAAGGTATTGATATAGATAAAGATAAATTAGCAATTAATATTGAAATAGATAAAGATAATAGAACATTAACTATTAGTGATAATGGTATTGGTATGACTAGTGAAGAGTTAGAAACTAATTTGGGTACTATTGCTAAGAGTGGTTCGCTAGATTTTAAAAATAATAATGAGCATAAAGAAAATATTGATATCATTGGACAATTTGGTGTTGGTTTTTATTCATCATTTATGGTTGCCAGCGAGGTAGATGTTATTTCTCGAAAATATGGAACTGATGAAGCTTATAAATGGACATCTAGTGGCGTAGATGGTTATACTATTACTAAAGATTCAAGAGATAGTTATGGTACTTCAGTAGTGTTACATATTAAAGAAGATGCCGAAGATGATAATTACAGTAAATACTTGGATGAACATGAAATAATTGCTTTAATTAAGAAATATAGTGATTATATTACTTATCCAATTATGATGGAAGTAGAACATAGTCATTTAAAAGAAAAGAAAAATAAAGATGATAAAGACGAGTATGAAACTGTAAAAGAATTAGAAGTAATAAATTCATTAATTCCAATATGGAAACGTGATAAAAATAAAATCAAAGATGAAGAATATGATACTTTCTATTCTGATAAATTCTTTGATTATGAAAAACCTCTAGCAAGAATTCATACTAAAGCAGAAGGTACAGTTGAATATAATTCACTTATATATATTCCATCACATGCTCCATTTGATTACTATACAAAAGAGTATGAAAAAGGACTTCAATTATATTCAAATGGAGTTCTAATAATGGAGAAATGTTCAGATTTATTACCTGATTATTATAGTTTTATAAAAGGTGTTGTTGATACTCCTGATTTAGCACTTAATATATCTCGTGAAACTTTACAACAGAATAGAATTCTAAAAACTATTGCAAATTCAATTGAGACAAAAATTAAAAAAGAATTAGAAGATATGCGTGATAACAGACGTTCTGATTATGAAAAGTTTTATAACAGTTTCGGAATGCAGTTAAAATATGGTATCTATGGCAGTTACGGAATGAATAATGATAAATTAAAAGATTTAATCATGTTTACATCTTCAAAAGATAATAAGTTAGTAACATTAGATGAATATGTAAAAAATATGAAGGAAGACCAAAAGAGTATTTATTATGCATGTGGTGAGTCTGTTGCTAAAATAAGTATGTTACCACAAGTTGAAAGTGTAATAGATAAAGGATATGATGTTTTATACTGTACTGATTACATTGATGAATTTACTATTATGATGTTACAAAATTATAATGGAAAAGAATTTAAAAATGTATGTGGTGATGATTTAGATATAGATACAAAAGAAGAGAAAGAGTCATTAAATACTAAGAATAGTGAAGCTAAAGACATGTTTAGTGTAATGATGGAAGCTATTCCAGAAGTAAAAGGAATTAAGTTTACTAACAAATTAAAAAATCACCCAGTATGTTTAAGCAGTGAAGGTGATGTTTCTGTTGAAATGGAAAAAACAATGAAGAACATGCCTTTTGAAAATAGTGTTAAAGCTAATAAGATTCTAGAAATAAATGAAAATCATGATATTGCTAAGAAACTTAATGATTTATATAAAAAAGATAAAGAACAGTTGAAGGAATATGCTAAAATACTTTATGCAGAAGCAAGAATAATTGAGGGATTAACTATTGATAATCCTACAGAGATTAGTAACTTAATCTGTGAATACTTATCTAAATAAAGAACTTCGGTTCTTTTTTTGGTTACTATTTTACTTTCTCTACATAAATTAAAGTAGAGGGGTATTATGAGTAAAAAATATAAAGTTTATGTCTATGCTATTACTAAGAACGAGGAGAAGTTTGTATCGCGTTGGGTTGAATCAATGAGTGAAGCTGATGCTATATATGTTTTAGATACTGGTTCTAGTGATGATACTGTAAACAAATTAAAAGAGTTAGGTGTTAATGTAATTCAAGAAGTAATAAATCCATGGCGTTTTGATGTAGCAAGAAACAAATCATTGGAATTAGTACCAAGTGATGCTGATATATGTGTATGTACTGATTTGGATGAAGTGTTTGAAAAGGGTTGGCGAGAAAAATTAGAAGAAAATTGGAAAGATGATATTACTAGAGCAAGTTATAATTATAATTGGAGTTTTGATGAATATGACAATCCAAGTGTCAACTTTTATATAGAAAAAATACATAGTCATAATGATTATAAATGGACACATCCAGTACATGAGGTTTTGAGTTATATTGGAGAAAATAAAGAAAATAAGATAGTAATAGATGATATTACGTTAAATCATTATCCAGATAGGACTAAATCAAGAAGTTCTTATCTACCTTTATTAGAATTGTCAGTTAAAGAAGATGAAACTGATGATAGGAATATGCATTATTTAGGTAGAGAATATATGTATTATGGAAAGTGGAACGAGGCGATAGATACACTTATAAAACATTTGTCATTACCTAAAGCAACGTGGCGTGATGAGAGATGTGCATCTATGAGATTTATTGCTAGATGTTATATTAATTTGAAGCGATATAATGAGGTAGAAATGTGGCTTAATAAAGCGATAGAGGAAGCACCTTATTTAAGGGATCCTTATATGGAAATGGCACTTTTTAAATATCAAATGTCTAGCTGGGATGAAGTAATCGATTATTGTAATAAAGCACTTTCTATTAAGAGTCATGCTAAAACATATATTAATGAACCTTTCAGTTGGAATTATACTGTTTATGATTTATTATCTATTGCACTTTATTATAAAAAAGATTATCAAGAATCTCTTAGAAATGTTGATATAGCACTTTCAATGAATCCCAACGATGAAAGACTTTTAAAAAACAAAGAAATAATAGCAAAAGAAATTAAAATCTAGCAATAGATTTTTTTAATTTTGAAATAAATAAAAAAGGGTATGTTCATATTGAAATTTTTTTGTTATAATTACACTAGGGTATCGTGGGAATACGAAAGAATAAAGGGGAGCTTGATATGAAGAATTTAATAGGTAATGACTGGAGAGATTCCTCTAATTTAAATGTTATAGAGGTTATTAATCCAGCAACAGGAAGTTTAATTGACACAGTTCCTAGTTCAACTGTAGATGATGTAGTTTTAGCAGTTAATTTAGCAAAGGCAGCACAACCTAGTTGGGAAGCTACACCATTATATGAAAGAGCAGATTTGTTAATTAAATTTTCTAAAATATTAAAAGAAAATACTCCAGATTTAGCTAGTGTTTTGTCTGAAGAAAGTGGTAAAGCACTAAAGGAATCACAAGAGGAATTAGATTATCTATATGAAATGACTTTGTCTGTTGTAGAAGAAGCTAAACATTTATATGGTAAATCTTTATCTAGTGGTATTGAAGAATCATTAGCAAATTCTTTACAATTTACTACTAGGGAGGCTCTTGGAGTAGTTGGAGTTATTTTACCTTATAATTTTAGAATGGATATTTTAGCTGGTAAAATTATTAGTGCTTTGATTATGGGAAATGCCGTAATTGTAAAACCCTCTCATCATGCTCCACTTGCTATAACTAAGATTGTTTACATGTTAAGACAAGCAGGAGTTTATGAAGGTATTGTTCAAGTAATTCATGGTGATGGAAAAACAGTAGGACAAGCAATAGCAATGCACCCTGATGTAAGTTTGATTACTTTCAACGGCTCTACTGCTAATGGTATAAGAGTTATGGCTACTTGCGCTAAGAATTTAACTAAATCAGTATTAAGCTTAGGTGGAAACAATGCCTTTATCTTATGTAAAGATGCTGATGTTGATTTAGCAGTTAATGAAGCTGCAAGAAGTAGATTTTATAATGCTGGGCAGTTAAATACAGCTAATAAAAGATTTATAGTTCATACTTCATTAAAAGAAGAATTTATAAATAAATTAATTAGGAAGATTGGTTCTATAAAACTGGGAATACCTACAGATAAAGATACTGATTTGGGTTGTTTAATAAGCGAAAAGGCAGCCGAAAAAGTAGAAAAGCAAGTTAATGATATGGTAAAAGTTGGAGCAAAATTAGTAATCGGTGGTAGAAGGAATGGTGCTTTCTATGAGCCTACTATCATATCTGATGTTCATCGTAATATGCCAGTTGCTACTAACTTAGATATCCTAGGACCAGTAGTGTCTATTATCGAGTTTGAAAGTTTAAATGATGCTATAGATATTGCCAATTCTTCAGCTTATGGTAATGCTACTAGTGTATTTACAAGAAATACTAAAATTGCTATGAAAGTTGCATCACTTTTAAAATCAGGTAATGTTATAATAAATGGTGGAACACAAAATCAAATGATGCAAATGACTAGTGAAGGTTGGAAGTATTCTGGATTTGGTAAAGAAGGAGTACTTGGTTCACTAGAGGAAGTGTCTAAAGTAAAAGTTATTGTATTAAAGGATGTATTAGATTAAGAATTCTCCTAAAGAAATACTTGTTACAATAACATCAATAATAAATAAAAGTACTAAAATCCATGTGATGAATTTTGGTATTTTTTTTATTAATTTATCTAATAGAGGAATAGCTATGTATACAAGTAAAATACTAGCTACACCCCATATTAGACTCATTTTAAGTGAAGTATATTTACCAATGTTAAATTTTTGATAAGAATAATCCCAAAATATTCTTCCAAATAGTTTTTCTATTAAAGTTCCTCCTATGTATTCTAGTGTTGATAAAAATACAGCTGATGATATAAATAAAACGATAGGATGAACGTATTTATTTAATTTAAGTTTTTTCAACAAGTTATTAATGCCTAAAATAAGTAAGGTACCAAATCCATATATTGGTGTCCAAGGTCCAAATAAAATACCACTGTCAACATGTACGTAAACGAAATTTTCTATAATGTGACCTAGGATAGATAAAAGAAAAAATATATTTAAATAATAATACATAATATTCACCATTATTAATATGTAAAGTAATAAAATAATTATGCAAATTTATTGAATATTAGAATTGTAGTGGATATAATAATTTATAGTATAGGAAGGTGTCTTATGAGCAATTTAGAGATAATGGAAAAGGCTTCATCATTTACAACTGGTGCATATATGAACGCATATTATAAAGAGGTTAGTAATGGCAATATGAGTTATAATGATTTAGAAAATATGGCTATTAATTATTCTGCTAATGCAATAGTAAAAACTATGTATTCGGCTGATGGGATGTGTAATGATTATACTAGACAAGGTAATTTAAGATTTGATATGGCTGGTATAGGTGTTGATGGAATAAAAAATGAGTTACTTAAAAATGTTGTTAATGTTGCTGTTTATCATAGAATGAATGATACAAGAGCTAGTAATATATTAGGAGATAAATATCAATCTACTATGACTGATGACCAAACTTCAGTAATGCTATTTAATGATATGGTGAATAATGGAATAGAAAGTGCATATAGACAATTAGAAAATCCTGAAGTTTTAGGAAGTGTAGCTAGAAGTTTTGCTAATTATCGAAGAGAAGGTAAAAAAGAAGTTTTAGATAATATAGCAAGAACCAATAATGCCGCTATGTATGTTAATAATGAACTAGATACTTATTATGCAAGATATGGAAGAAGTAATGAAACATATAATGATTATGGTTCTTATGGTGGAAAATAGTTGAAATCCAAAAAAAAGTGTGTTATATTAGATTTCGTTAAAGCAAGTGCGAAAGACGTAATTAACAAAATGGCTTTATAAGAGAGCTTTGTAAGGTGAAAGAAAGCAAGCAGATAGTTAATTAAAATCACTTTCAAGTTGCGATTTATGGATAAGATAAATACGGTTACGCGTTATAGTAAAGAGGTAGAATAATTATTCTATGAATTAAGGTGGTAACACGGTAATTTCGTCCTTTGGGTGAAGTTATCGTGTTTTTTATTTATAAGGAGGGATAATATGAAATTTAAGGAATTATCAAAAGAAGATGTTCATACTTTTGAAAGTAATATCAGTAAATCTTGGAAAGAAGAAAAGATTTTAGATAAAAGTATTGAAAAAGGAAAAGATTATTTTGTATTTTATGATGGACCTGCTACTGCAAATGGTATGCCTGGTGTACACCATATTCTAGCAAAATTATTGAAAGATACTTTCTGTAAATATAAAACTATGCAAGGATATAAAGTTTTACGTAAAGTAGGTTGGGATACTCATGGATTACCTGTAGAAGTTCAAGTAGAAAAGGAACTAGGTTTTTCTGGTAAATTAGATATTGAAAAATATGGAATCAAAGAGTTCAATGAAAAGTGTCGTGAATCTGTATGGAAAAACGAAGAAGCATTTAGAAGATTTACAGAAGAAATTGGTCAATTTATAGACCTAGAACATCCTTATGTTACATATGATAATAATTATATTGAAACAGAGTGGTGGATATTAAAGAAATTCTTTGATGAAGGATTAATTTATGATGGGTTAAAAATATTACCTTATTGTCCTAGATGTGGTACTGGTCTTGCTAGTCATGAAGTAGCACAAGGATATAAAGAAATAAGTGTTAATACAGTAACTGTTCCATTTAAATTAAAGGATGAGGATAATACTTATTTACTTGTATGGACTACTACTCCTTGGACATTAATGGCAAACGTAGCAGCATGTGTTAATCCAAATGAGAAATATGTTAAATGTTTATCAAAAGGATATAATTTCATTGTTGCTGAGAAGCTTGCTCATAAAGTTTTAGGTGATGATTTTGAAGTAGTAGAAGAATACATTGGTAAAGATTTAGAATATAGAGAATATGAACAATTTTTACCTATACTTAAAGTAAATAAAAAAGGTTTCTATATTACATGTGCTGATTATGTAACTATGGAAGATGGTACTGGTATAGTTCATATAGCACCAGCTTTCGGACAAGATGACTATGAAGTAGGTTTAAAATATGACTTACCTATGTTAAATCCAGTGGATGAACAAGGATGCTATACTGAAGGACCTTGGAAAGGCAGATTAGTAGTAGATCCTGAACTTGAAATAGAAATAATTAAGTATTTAGCAAAAGAAGATAAACTATTCAAGAAACAAAAGATGGAACATAATTATCCACATTGTTGGAGATGTAAAACTCCTCTTGTATATTACTCTAAACCAAGTTTGTATATTAAAACAACAGCATTCAAAGATAAAATTATTGAAGAAAATAATAAAGTTAATTGGTATCCTGAATATGTTGGTGAAAAAAGATTTGGTAACTGGTTAGAAAATATGAACGACTGGGCAATATCAAGAAATAGATATTGGGGTACACCAATCCCATTATGGAGATGTTCTTGTGGACATGATGAAATGATTGGTTCTAGAAAAGAATTAGTAGAAAAAGCAATAGAAAAAATTGATGAATCAATTGAACTTCATAGACCATATGTAGATGATATTCATATTAAATGTTCAGAATGTGGTAAGGAAATGACAAGAGTAAAAGATGTAATCGACTGTTGGTTTGATTCAGGTTCTATGCCTTTCGCTCAATATCATTATCCTTTTGAAAATAAAGAATTGTTTGAGCATCAATTCCCAGCTGATTTCATTTCAGAAGGAATAGATCAAACAAGAGGTTGGTTCTATTCACTATTAGTTATTTCAACATTTGTTAAAGGTTGCTCACCATATAAAAATGTTTTAGTAAATGATTTGATTCTAGATAAATATGGTCAAAAAATGCATAAGAGTAAAGGTAACGCTGTTGAACCATTTGGTATTATTGAAAAGTATGGAGCAGATGCTACAAGATTCTATATGTTAAATGCATCACCTGTATGGACCCCATTAAAATTTGATGAAGATGGTATAAAAGAAATTCAATCAAAATTCTTTAGTACTTTAAAAAATACTTATACTTTCTTCCAATTATATGCTAATACGGATAACCTAGATCCTAGAGAGTTCCATATTGAGTATAATGATTTAGAAGAAATAGATAAATGGCTATTATCTAAATACAATAGATTAGTAAAATATGTAACTAGTGCAATGGATGAATATGATTTGAATAAAGCTTGTAAAGCAATAAATGTATTCTTAAATGAAGATTTATCTAACTGGTATATAAGACGTAACAGAAGAAGATTCTGGGCTAGTGAGTTAGATAATAGTAAGAAAGCAGTATACCAAACTACTTATGAAGTATTAATCGGATTATGTAAATTAATCGCTCCAATCGCTCCATTTGTTGTTGAAGAAATATATCGTGATTTAACTGGATGTGAAAGTGTTCACCTAGCAAGTTATCCAGTATGTGATGAAGAGAAGTTTAACTCTTTAGTAGAAGAGAGAATGGATAAGGTACGTGATTTAATATCACTTGGTCGTAATGCTAGAGAAGAAGTTAAAATAAAGGTTCGTCAACCTATAAGTGAAGTAATATTAGATGGTAAGAACGAACAAATCATTAGTGATTTAGTAGATTTAATTAAGGAAGAGTTAAATGTTAAAGAGGTAATATTTGAACAAGACTTAAGTAAATATATGAACTTTAATGTTAAGCCTAATTTTAAAGAAGTAGGTAAGGTTTTAGGACCTAAAATTAAAGTATTCCAAGAAGCATTAACTAAGTTAAGTAGTGATGAAGTAAATGAATTAAAAAATGGTAACAGTATTAATATCAATCTTGATGGAGATAACTTTACAGTAGAAGCTAGTATGGTTGATATAAGAGTTGAATCTAAAGAAGGATTTACTGCATCTTACGAGGGAGATAACTTTATTGTATTAGATACTACTTTAACACAAGATTTAATTAATGAAGGTGTTGCAAGAGAATTAATTAGTAAAGTTCAACAATTAAGAAAGAGTAAAGATTTTGATATCTTAGATAGAATTGATATAAGATATGTAGAAAATAGTGAATTTGAAAATGCTATTAAAGATTATATTGATTTTATAAAGAAAGAAACTTTATGTGATGATTTAGTTAAAGTTAATGATATTACTGAAGTAACTAATCTAAATGGATTAGAAGTAAAATTTGATGTAATAAAGAAATAGGCAACCAGGTGGTTGTCTTTTTTTATGATTTTTATCGACAGATTTTTAAAAAGATATAGGGTATTATAAAATAGTGAAAAGTAGTGTCTAGTTTTGAGAAAAATGTTTTT
>OLHG01000324.1_pt1 | contig 34508 bp, 55 predicted proteins | sample 1605971 | NCBI WGS metagenome assembly OLHG01 (sample SAMN03283289) | human gut metagenome | biome: human-associated habitat; material: feces | host: Homo sapiens | place: Peru | collected 2012 | reverse complement strand
GGCAGGAGCTGGAGGGGATTGCTTTTGCCGAACAGACAGATATGGCAAGCACCGCTGACTACCGGCTTAAATGCGCCATACAACGGGTGCTTGAATGGGTGGAAACTCCCGCCGGAAGAGAACGGATTGCGAGGGCGTTAAAATGAGGACTGAAGAAATAAGTATTTGGGACACCCTCCCTCCGGACGATGAATTGCGCATCAAATTTTCGAAAGTCAAAACAACAGACTGGCGTTGGAGGATGGAGAAAGATTACCCACCTGCAAATGGGCTTAAAGTTTTTTCCTGCTTTGCCGGAGGCGGTGGCAGCACCATGGGATACAAGCTGGCGGGGTGCAAAGTCATCGGCTGCTGTGAAATTGACAAAGTGATGAATGCGGTTTACGTCAAAAATCATTCTCCAAAATATAACTTTTGCATGGATTTGCGAGATTTTAATAAAATACCAAGCGCAGAACTACCAGAGGAGCTGTTTTCCCTTGACATTCTTGACGGCTCTCCGCCATGCACTACCTTTTCCATGGCCGGGCAAAGGGAGAAAACTTGGGGAAGAAAGAAAAAATTTAGAGAAGGGCAGGCAGAGCAAACTCTTGATGACCTTGCTTTCGTGTTTATCGAAACAGCTAGGAAATTAAAACCAAAATGCGTTATTATGGAAAACGTTGAAGGCCTTCTGGCGGGGAATGCAATCAAATATTGCAAAAAAATACAAGAGGACTTCCGCACCGCCGGATACGTTGCTAAACACTGGGTTTTGAAAGGCGAACACATGGGTGTGCCGCAGTGCAGGCACCGCGTGTTTTTCATTGCGCTCCGAAATGATATCGTTTTCGACCTTGACCAAATAGATCTGCATTTCAACTGCAAAGAAATCACATACGGTGAGATTAAGGACGGAAACTGTATCCAGATGCGGCCAGGGTCAATATGTTTGTATGCATTGCAAAAAGCGAAGCGGGGAGAGCATAATTTGGCGGATGTGTACAGACGGCTCGGAGAAAAAGTGAGGAGTTTCAACAATCAAATTGCTTGGGGTGAAAATGTTTGCGGCACGATAACCGCACACGGCACACTGATGAGCGGCGATGATAAAGCAAAACTTTCCAGGATGGACATTGTTCATGCGCAAACGTTCCCAGAAGATTATGATTTTTGCGGGCGTTCGGTGCAATACATTTGTGGAATGTCCGTCCCTCCGGTCATGATTAAACGCATTGTTGGGCGGCTGATAAAAAGCGGCTTGTTTGATGAGCAAAAAGGGGCGTTAAAATGAGCAAATACGGGGCAAAGCGCACCACCGTGTGCGGCATTACTTTCGACAGCAGGAAAGAGGCGCGGCGGTATTTGGAACTGCTCTCTGCGCAAAGAGCGGGGCGCATTTGCGGATTGCAGCGACAGGCGGTTTTTGAACTGCTGCCGCCGCAGAAGGATAGCGACGGAAAAACGTTGGAGCGGGCGGTGGAATATGTGGCGGATTTCGTCTACACCACAGCAGCCGGGGAGGTGGTTGTGGAGGACGTGAAAGGCATCCGGACAAGGGAGTACATCATCAAGCGCAAGCTGATGCTGTGGCGGCATCATGTGCAAATTCGGGAGGTGTAAACATGGAAAAAGCAAGCAGGGCGGCGCTGGAAGAGTGCCGCAGGGCGAAGAAAGAGGCCAACAGTATCCGCGAGGGGCTGGAGGACATCAACCGCACACTGTACTCTATCGGTGCTCCACGGTACGGAATGCCGTTTGAGCACGGCGGAGCGCCGACCTTTCGGGTGGAAACACTCCTTGACAAGAAAGAGGAGCGGCTTGCACGGTACGCCGCAGCCCTGGGCGCCGCCATGGATGCAGCTGCGGCAGCAGAGGCGGAGATTGCCAAAATCCAGCACCCGGAGGCACGGGCCGCCATGCGCTACTACTATGTCATTGGCTTGCCGTGCTGGGAGGTTGTGGCCGAACGCCTTGACCGGGACGTGCGGACGCTGCGTCTGTGGAAAGAGCGTTTTACTGCATGAAAAAATCCCCCGCCGAAGCGGGGGACACGCTTATTCGTCTAAAAACTTATCCACGGCATCCCGTACAATCTGCGCTTGTGTTGTCCCGGTTGCCTTGCACTTTTCCTTGAACGCTGCCACCTTTGCTTTGGGAAGCATGACAACAACGCGGGAATACATCTTTGCGTTGTAGCGATTTTTCACCGCCGAGGATGTTTTAGTCTTTCTTTTTGCTTTTTCTTCCATCTTTCCAATCCTTTACCAAGACATAGACGCAGAGTGAAAGCGCAAACAAAGCGCTTGCTGCGGTTGCAATCCGCAGGAACAGATTCCAGCCGGATGCAATTACAATGCTTTGCCACGTCATGAGGGAAAGCATTGCGGGGAAAATCATTTTTTTAGCAGACATATTGACATTCGCTCCTTTTCATGTTATAATATTTATACCCACAGAGTGGGCGGGGGCTTACCCCCGCCCTGGGGAACTTACCACCAGCGGATTGCGTTAATAATTGCGGGAATTAGTTGGAGAATTGACACAATTATCATCGCTTTTTCGTATGGGGTAAGTTTTTTCTTTTTCTTCATGCTCATCACCTCCGTTCTGTATATATTATAACATACTTTTGCTAAGATGTCAAGAGGTTTTGCAAAAAAAGTTTGAAAAAACGCAAGTTTTTTGGAAGGTTTCCTTGTTTTTCCGGTTTATTCTGTGGTATCATTATAATGGATTTTAAGAGCCGATGGCGAGAGCTGCGGCTCTTTTCGTTTGACTGAATGGCAGGGGAATAGCGGACAGATAGCTGGACAGGAAGGAGGAAGGCGCAGCGAATGGCATGCAAAATGGATTTTACGCCGGAGGAACGAAGGGAGAACGGACGAAAGGGCGGAAAAAAGAAAGGTGAAAACGCCCGGAAGCAACGAGATATGCGGGAGATATTGCAAGCGTTTCTTTCCATCCCGCTGACGGACGGGGCGCAAAAATTGCCGGAACAATTCAAGTCGCTGGCAGAAATCGCAGAAGCCAACGATGCCGGGAAGGTGTCGCTGGCGGCGGCCATTGTGCTGGCGCAAATAACAAGCGCATTGACCGGCGATACAAAGGCGGCGGAGTTTGTCCGGGACACTGCCGGACAGAAGCCGGTGGACAAGCTGCAGGCGCAGGTGGAGCAGACGCCGGTGGTGATTGGCGGGGATGATGAAATCCCCGATTGATTACGTCTCCCTGCCGGACGTGGTGGGCCGTGGCTACGGCGCGTTCTGGCGTTGGCGTGGACGGTTCCGAGTGTGCAAGGGCTCACGCCGTTCAAAAAAATCAACAACGACAGCGTTGTGGCTGGTGGTCAACATTGTGAAGCATCCGCAGGCAAATGCGTTGGTGGTGCGGAAGGTGTTCCGCACGCTGCACGATTCCTGCTTTGCGCAGATAAAATGGGCCATACACCAGCTGCATCTGGACGGATGGTTTGACTGCAAGGAAAGCTCGCTGGAGATTACCTACCGCCCCACCGGGCAAAAAATATATTTCCGGGGCCTGGACGACCCGCTGAAGATTACATCCATCACGGTAGAACACGGTGCGCTTTGCTGGCTGTGGGTGGAGGAAGCCTATGAGATTACCAGCGAGGACGCCTTTGACGCCCTTGTGGAAAGCCTGATGGGCGACTGCCCGCCGGGGCTGTGGAAACAGGTCACGGTGACGTTCAACCCGTGGAATGAGCACCACTGGTTGAAGCGGCGTTTCTTCGACCGCCCAGACCCGGAAGTGCTGGCGATAACCACAAACTACACCTGCAACGAATGGCTGTCCGATGCAGACCGTGCCTACTTTGCCGCCATGGCCAGGAACAACCCACGGCGGTACCGTGTGGCCGGGCTGGGGGAATGGGGCGTATCAGAGGGGACGGTGTACACAAACTGGGAGGAGAAGCCGTTTGACATTGACCAGGTGCGGGCGTTGCCGTCTGTACGTTCCTGCTTTGGCCTGGACTTTGGCTATGTCAATGACCCAACCGCTTTGTTCTGCGGGCTGATAGACACCACGGCCAAGACGCTGTGGGTGTTTGATGAGCTGTACGAGCGTGGCATGACCAACGAGGCCATCGCCGAAAAAGTCAAGGCTATGGGTTACGCAAAAGAGCGCATCACGGCAGACAGCGCCGAACCGAAAAGCATCGACCGCCTGAAAACGCTGGGGTTATGGAATGTGCGTCCGGCGCAGAAAGGCAAGGACAGCATCACGGCGGGGATTGACTTTTTAAGTGACTTTCACATCATCGTGCATCCGCGGTGCGTGAATTTCATGACGGAAGCAAGCAACTACATATGGGCGGAGGACAGCGCAGGAAAGAAGCTGAACCGCCCGCAGGATGATTTCAACCATTTGATGGACGCCATGCGCTATGCGGTGGAGGAGTTCTCCAAACCGCACGGCCCGGGCGTTATTTCTTTTCGGAGGTGAGCAATGCTCTACAATTTGGATTGGCTGAGGCCCGGGGCGGTGTACCCTCCGGAGAGCGAACTGGAGCGCATCCAGGACGCCAACGACAATGCGCTGCTCTTTGACGGCGACAGCTATGAGGTTTACAAGAAACCGCTGCGGGAAGCGGGGGTGCAGATAGACCGGACGCTGGCCGCCTACCGGAGCGAGTTTGGGCGGTTCGTGGAAATCAACTACTACCGTCTGACGGCGCTGAAGGTGGCAGACCTGCTTGTGGGTGAGCCGCCGGTGATTAAGGTGGAGGACGACGACAAGCAGGCGGAGCTTGACGAGATGCTGCGCCGGTGGGGCTGGACGTCCATGCTGGCGCAGGGAGCCATTGACCTATCCCGGTTCGGGGATGCTGTTTTCCGCGTCTACGCAACCGAGGACGGGAGCCGCTGTACGCTGTACAATCCTGCCACCTGCTACAAGGTGGTAGACCCGTTTGACGAGCAGCGCATCACGGCTATGGTGCATTGCACCTTGCACAATGCAGGAAGCCGCGAAGCCCCTCGCTGGCAGCTGCTGGCGCAGATACACGAGGACGGGCGGTACACCACCCGCACCTATGCCCTGGCGGAGCGCAAGGCGGCGGACGTGCAAAACATGACAAACGGGCGCATCCTGACTGGGCAGAAGCGGTTTACCATAGAGCGCCTGGAAAGCGAAGAAGAAACGGAGAGCGGCCTTGACGGGCTGGCTCTCTTTCCTTTGTCCCAGGTTAAGACTTCAGATCGTTGCTGGGGTCGTTCTGACTATGATGTTATCGACCCTATAATGGCGGAAATATGGAAGCGCATCGGGCAGATATCCATTATCCTGGACAAGAACGCAGCCCCGGACATGAGCGCCCCTGCATCCGCCTTTGCGCCGAACGAGCGCACGGGCAAGTGGGAGCTTAAAACAGACGGTGCCCTGGGCGGCGGGAACGTCTGGATACAGGAGGAAGGACAGGCAGCTCCCGCCTATGTAACGTGGGACGGCAACCTGACAGCTGCCTTTGCAGAGCTGGATATGCTTTTCCGTGAACTGAAAACCGTGACCGAGATGGGGGCGGTTTATGACGCATCCCTGGGAGCCTCCAACATCTCCACGGAGACCATGAAGGCAACGTTTGTTTCCCCGCTGTCCAAGGTGCGGCGGATTGCCAACGGAATTGAGGACGGGGTGAAAGCCATAATCGCCGCAGGATGTGCGCTGGACGGCATTGACATTGCCCCGGGCGACCTGACCATTGAATGGTGTGACGGCCTGCCCAACGATGAGCGGCGGGAGATTGAGAACGCCACCTTGATGTTGAATGCCGGCATGACCACCCCGGCGCATGAGCTGCAATACCGTTTCGGCTTGACGCAGGAGGCGGCGGAACGGCTGGCGCAGGAGGCGGCGGATGACAAAGCGGACAGGGCCAGCGCATTCGGAGGCTTTGGCCTGCCGGGTGGAATGATGCAGGAGGACGCAAATGAAAACGCCGACACCGCCGAAGCAGCCGCCGAAGGTTGAGCGGGCGGAGGCAAAAGCGGATAAGTCTGTGGCCAACCTGGAGGGGTTGACGGAGCGCCTGGGAACGGCGCTGGAGGGCATCCTGCGCGTCCCGGCCCGCAGCCGCAGCGAATACCTGGAGAAGGTGCAGAGCGCACTCTCCGGCCTGTTTGCACGGCTTGGCGGGGCCACGGAGAAGATGGTGGACAGCCTGTCCGGCACGCTGGAGGCGGCGGCAGCCAAATCCGATGGCAGCGCGCTTGCACTCACCACCACCTATGCCGAAATGCGCAGCACGCTGAAATTTGCCGAGAGTGACACCATGGAGCGGGTGCGTCATGCGGTGGAGAGTTTCGGCGGCAAGCCGGTTGCCATGGAAACCGTCCGGGACAAGGTGATGGAGGAGCTGGAGCCGGAGAACGGCCCGCAGGTGCGGTATGCCAACGGCGCACGGATGAGCCTGAAAGCATATGCTACCATGGCAGCACGAACGGCCCGGACAGAGACGGCCAACATGACCGCCCTTGCACAGGCGCGGGAAACCGGAACGGATTATGTGTATGTTCCGGCCACCACGCAGGGGTGTGAGCTGTGCATATCCCGCTCCGGGCGTGTGTACTGCATCTCCGGCAAAGACAGCCGCTTTCCGCCACTGACCGACCTTTTCCCCGGCAGCTACAAGACCATACACCCCAATTGCCGATGCCCGCTGGTACCGTGGTATCCGGAGCAGTACACACCGGAGGAAATGCGGCAGGCGGTGCAGGAAAGCAACCGCAGCGCAAAGGTGAAGCAGGACAGCCCCGCCCTCGCACGGTACAAAAAGCAGCAGGAATACAACCGGCAGATCATAGCGGAGCAGCGGGACTTTGAAGCCGCACGGCAGAAGTACGGAGCCGCCATGCCGTACCAGAGCATAGCCTCCTACCGCAGGGCGGTGCGGGACTTCAAAAAAGAACACCATGGAAGCACAGCAGGATTTTGGAGCAGCAAGGGGTTGACAAGCGGTGCGAAAGAACCAAAAGAGCCAGAAGATGTATTGACAAACGGCGCATTAACTGGTACAATAAAGCCGTTAGCGGAGATGTTGGAGCAAATCAATGTGGAGTACAGACCTGTAAAAAGGTTGCCAAAACCTCTTTCTGTGGACGAAATAATAAAGAGAGTTGGAGGGGGGGACTTGACTTGCGGCTCTTGCAGTTCTGCTGCCCTTGCATATTGCGGAAACAGAAGCGGTCTTGACGTGCTTGACTTTCGTGGTGGAGATGCTGAAAAAGTGTTTTCCAAAAAATCAACCATTGAAAAACTTGCGTATCTTCCTGGGGTCGAAAGCGTGATAATACAAGACACGAATGACATCAAGGCAGCACTTTCTCTCATTAAAAACGTTGCGAAAGGAAAAGAGTATTACTTTGGAACGGGAAAGCACGCAGCGATTGTAAGAAGGACAAACAACGGATTAGAATATCTTGAACTGCAAGAGCCGAAAGAAAACGGATTTAAGCGGCTCACATTGTCCGAATTAAAAAATAGATTTGGGTGCCGCACATCTAATTCACCCGATGGTATTAAATTGATGCGCAAAAACATTTTGATTGAATGCAGTTCTCTCGGAGCAAGCAAAGATTTTGCGCATATCCTGGGATTTATTAACACGAGCGAAGCAAAACAAAATAAGGGGGACGAAGGGAGTGCTAAGTGACTTTTATCGCAAGAAAAAAGGGGATAAAATTTGGTGGATTGACGACCTCGATTCCTTCGGCCATTTTCTTTTCAGCTTTGACAAAAAGAAAATCTATAATCTGTTTGCAGATTACCCGCATAATTTGACACCGGAGGAAAAGGAACTGTTTGACAAGGAAAACCCATACTGGGCGAATTTCTTCAAGAGTAGGCCATATCCGCCGAATAAGAAACAATACACAACCGAATAAAGAAGCACCCAATCGGGTGCTTCTTTATTGCCAAAATTTAATAAACAGCACCCGAAAGGGTGCTTTTATATTGCCCGCCGCCGGGGAGAACAGGCGGAAAACACTACCCGTGCCGAGGGAATAAACCGGCTGCCCCTTTCCTGGGGACAAAAGGAGGAAAAACATGGAATGGCTGAAAGAACTTCTGGGGGACGCTTACACGGATGAAATCGACAACGGGGTGCGGCAGTATATCGGCCGCAATTTCGTGTCGAAATCCGACTTCCGCGCGAAGGCGGAGGAAGTGCGCAACCTCGCCGCAGAACTGGACGAGAAGAAGGACGGCGGAGGCGACCTTCAAAAGAAGTTGGACGAATTGCAGGCGAAATACGATGCAGACATGAAAGCCAGCGCGGACAGGTACAACGACTACCGGCTCACCGGTGCGCTGACCGCCGCAAAGGCGAAGGATGCAAAACTGGTCGCCTCTCTGCTCGACCGTGAAAAGTTGGATTTTACCGGCGATGACATAGGCGGGCTGGAGGAACAGTTGAAAGCGTTGCAAAAGTCCCATTCCTATATTTTTGACACGCCTACGCCCCCCAACGGGACGGGGACACCTGCGTCCGGAGAAAAGGCGCAGGAGGCGGCAAACACACGCCCGATTGTGCTATAAGCACGGAGGAAACAAAAAATGGCAAACGCAATTTCTATCTTTACAAACGAAAGCACCAGAGCGGAGTTGAACAAGATCCAGGCGGGGATTGTCGAAAACTTGCAGAAAAACAGCAACGTGTTTCGCTTCAAGTCCAACAACGCCAACCTTTCCCAGAAAGCCGGCTCTTATGAGTTCAAACGGTTCACCAACGCAGAAAGCGCAACGTACGGCACCGCACGGACGGCGAACAAGGGAAAGGCGTTAAAAGCCCCCCCGGTGCTGGTCAACGTGGATACGCACCTGGAAATCGTGGAGGAAGTGTCCGGCTTTGACGCAGACCGCTTCGGCCTTGACAAGTCCGTTCTTGCTCTCGTCAATCAACGCAAGGCCAACCATGAGATGACGATGGCGGCAGACACCGGCCGCGCATTCTGGAAAGAGGCATGGCTGGCAGCGGCGGAAGCCGGAAACATCCATGTCGGCCCCACAGCGTCCGACGCTTTTGACGAAAAACTGGAGGACGTTATTCTCGCGCTCGAAACAACGGAGAACGAATACGTCCGCGGGGTAGACCGCACCCTGATGGGCGGCGTGCTTGCACCCAAACAGTACAGCCGCTTGAAAACTGCGCTCAATAAAATGTACAACGCGAATTTCGCCGTCGCGGATGAAGATCTGCGAGGCATCAACGGCGTTGCTTTGCTGTCCGAGATTTTTCTCCCCGCAGGCGCAGGCGGCATCATCATGGCGCACGGGAGCGTGGCGCAGCCGCTGACGATGGAGGACTACGCCGGAGAGCGCATTCCGCTTTCCAACGACTATGCGGTCGAACTCTACTACGATTTCGGCACAAAAGCCCTGGCCGGTGACCTCATCCACGGCTTTATTCCCGGCGATGGAACGCATACCAAGGTTTCCGTGGTGGACGCTCTGCCGTCCTCCAGCCAGGACGCGGCCACGTTCTACGTCACCAAGAGTGCGTCTACGGCCTACAATCCTGGAACCGCTGTCAGCGGAACAAACTATCCCGCCGGAACGGTGTTCGTTTATGCTTCTTCTGCCTGGAAGCAGGTGAAGTGATTTCCCCGGGGCGGGGGAAACCCTGCCCCCTACTTTTGAAAGCAAGGAGGTGCAACCGATGACGGTTGGAACCGATACCTATATTCTCCCGGCGGACGCCCTTGCCTATCTCCGCAAAATGACCATGGATGGTACGGCGGATTACTTCGCCGCCCTGACGGAGGAACAGCAGGAACGCTTTCTCGCAGATGCGCTCGTTGAACTTGAGGCAATTCCCAAGCCGGGGCAAAAATTTAACATTTGGCAGCCGTTGGATTTCCCCCGCTATGCCTGCGGGACAAAATACGGCTATGAAACGCCGGAGGAGGTCGGCAAGGCGCAGGCACTGGAGGCCGGTGCACTGCTCATGTGCGAGATTGCCGGACGCAAGCGGGAGGGCAAAAACCTTGCCAGCAAGCGGGCGGAGGATTTGCTCCCGTTCATCGGCGCAGGCATGAAATATTAAGGAGGCGCAAAATGCTGTTGAGCGATTATCCAATAACTGTAAACGCTGACACTTACACCGCCACAACCGGAAAGCCGCTGCGTGATTTGATGGACACATCCTCCGAGGCGGAGGCAAACACCATTCTGGAGGATGCCCATGCGGCGGTTTATAACCTCATCTATTCCCGTGGCGGCAAAGAGTTCAAAGACCGTCTGATCCGCAACGGCTCACCTTGCGTGAAAGACGCAATTCGCCGCGCGATTATCTGCCAGATTGACTATCAAATAGACGCAGGAGGCAGTTTTGCCAAACTGGACGGAAGCAGCCTGTCCACAGACGGCGACCTGCGCCTGACGGATGCGGCGGCAATCCGGAGCAAGATTGTGGCACCCGGCGTGCCGGGGCTGTTGTCCGGCGTGCGGCCAAATTTGGTGGAGGGGGTGACGCTCAATGCCGGTGGCGTACAAGTACAAGGCGGCGATTGAAACAACCGCCGGAAAGCCGGTGTGCCGCCTGCGGTACCGCCCGATAACGGCGGAAGTGACGGCGGCGGAGTTTCTGGGTATCGGCCGCAACAATTGCGGCCAGACGCTGGAAATTGCAACTGTTGACCCTGTTCCGGAGGAGGTTGCGGTTTCCCCCGCAAACTACCGCGTGCGGGTGGGGGAGCGGATGTATATCCTTTCCGCCGTCCGCAAACAGGTGCTTACGCCGGTGTTTACCGCAGCACAGCGAAAGACGCTGACGGTGCTGTCGTTGAGGTGATGCGCCAATGAACGAATTGACGGCGCGCCGGATTGCGGAATATCTCCGGGCAAGGCTGATGGAGAATGCCCCGGTGCGGGAGAAGCCGCTGGGGGCAATCCCGGGTTCTCCCTTCCCCGGAAACCTTAAGCAGAACGGCATTGAGATGGCGGAGGTCAGCCCGCAAAAGTACCGGGTTGCCATAGGCAATGAGGGGGTTTTGTACGCTGTCTATACGGAAAAAACCAGCCACCGTCCGGGGTGGATACAAAAGAGTGTAACGCAGACTGTTAACATGGTGCTGCGGACATATGGAGGGAAGCGCACATGATGAAATTTGAAACCCTGGCCGGGGCGTTTGAAAACGTGCTGCGGAAGGCCGTTGGGGCGGACGTGCTGAACGTATCAATTGACGTCAACTGCAATATGGCCAGAGCGGACGCCAGCGGAATCTACGGTGTCATGACCGCGAACCGCATCCCGTACAAGAGCGGGGCAAGTGGGGCGGAGAGCGTCAACGTAACGCTGGAGTTTGGCGTCCCGTGCATTGACGATGCAGAAAAGCACGCGCGGCTGAATGTCCTGGCCTCCCTCATCGGGGTGCAGGGCGGTGCAGTAAAGGAAACCGTTGATGGCGTTGAAAAAAAATATACATGGCGATCTTTCTTGGACTTCGCCGCTGTCTCCTCTGCTCCAGGCTTTGACATGGGCGGCTTGACGCAACTTGCCACTATTACCGGCACGGTGCTGGTGATTGAGGAAAAGGCAGCCTACATCGGGGCGGACATCAAGACCGGGGCCTTTTTCGGCCAGAAAAGCACCGAAACCGTTTACACGGAGCTGCTGGTCCTGTCCCGCTCCATGGTTACCTCCTGCGAGGCAGAGACGCCGCAGAAGGTGGGCAGCAGCCACACCACCACCCGCACCCGTTCCCGCTCTCTGACGGCCTCCCTGACGATAGCGGCGAGGGGGGACGCGGTGTGCAACCGGCTGTTCGAGGCGGCGTGGAATAAGACGCCCATCAATGAGACCATGACCATTCAGGACATTTTCCCAACCGGGGCGCTTACGTCCGGGCGTACAATCGAAAAGACTTACACCATCACCAATGTGGCCTACGCTGACCAGTTTGGAAGTTTCGGCGCATTTACATTGACCTTGCAGGAGGCCTGATATGGCGGATGTATTGCAGCAGAATATCAATATCACCGTTACCGGAGAAGGAGCGGCGGCGACAGATTCCGGAACGGATACCACCCCGACAGAAGGGGTGGAAACGCCAAAAACGCACAACCCGCAGCCGTCTGCGACAAAGGGCGTTGTCGGCATTGCCATTGCCAAGCAATTCGGCGCACAGGCAAAAGCCATTGCCATGGCAAGGGTGGGTCAGGTGACGGGCGACAGCAACAAGCAGGCCATTGTGGGGGCTGCGTCAACAATCATCGGCTATGGGACCACTATAGCGGCAGGGGCTGCGTCCGGCGGTGTGCCGGGGGCGGTAATTGCCGCCGGGATGGTAGCGGTGAACATCGGCGTAAATGCATGGGATTTTAACTTTACGAAAAATCGGGCGGAATACACCCGCGCGAATGCGTTGGAACGGGCAGGAAGGAGTGACCGCAGCAGATGATAAAGCAGGATAGCGGCGTGCAGCTGTGGCGGTACAGCGTTAGCAGGGACGCTGATACCAAGCAACTTTTGTTCACGCCGGAAGAAATCACCTCCCAACTTGCCACCCCTGTTGTTGACAGCGGGGCGCTGGACGAAACGCTTGACCAGACCACCCTGACGCTGTACAGCGCAGAGGCGCTGCCGATACAGCCGTTCACCCGGCTGAAAATGACACTGAAAGACGATGCAGGCGGAGAGGAAACGCTGTATCGATATGTGGATTCCGACCAGGTTGAAATCGCCTGGACGGAGCCAGAAATGGGGTACAAACACACCCTCACCGTGCTGGAGCCTACCAAGATACTGGAGCGCGTTAACGTTGACACGCTCTGCTTCACCAACGTGCTGGAAGAACGTGCGCAGTACGGCGTACCGCAATCTCCAGTCATAGTGGACGAATGGACCTCTGAGGGTGAACCCTCTGTAAGGGGGCCATGGGCAGATGCCGAAGACAAAAATCTGTCGATTTATGGGAAATATGTAGAGGTAGGAGACACGCAGCAAACCGGTGTTCCCTTTGTCGTTACGTTTTACGGCGCTTCTGGCCAAGATGTAACCAATAAAATGACTTTATATTGGAGGATGCAAAAGCCGGACGGCAGCACGGAACAGCTTGCAAGCGCACCCACCATAACATATACGCAGGCGGGGGAATACAAGTACGAGTTTTTCTACACCTACAACGGCCTCCTGCCAGGTGATACGACTGCCGGAAAGATTGTATGGTCCGCCACCTGGACGGTACAATGCGTCCAGAGCATGGAAGTGCTGAACGGTATATTTACCTACACCATGGACGGTGTGGTGGACCGTTTGCTGCTGTGCGCAGAAACGCTGCGTTATGCGCAGCAGACGCAAAACACAATGACGGTTTATCCACGGTTTGAGCTGGATGCATCCCTCCGCGCCCGTCTTGCAGCGTTGAAAGCACCGGAATTTTGCTTTACGGGTGCCACCCTGTGGGAGTGCCTGATGCAGGTAGGGGCGGAAATGCACGCCATACCCAGGCTGGTTCCGTCTGCGGCGGATGAGACGAAGTGGAATACCATTACCTTTGACTTCACCGGAACCGGAACGGAATACACCAACACAGACTACAGCTTGTATGACGCAGGTCAATCTGCGGCGGATTATGCCACGTCCTTTGTTTCCCGTGTAGCAAACGCCACGCAGGCAGACCGGGACGGCAAGTTTTCCACGGTGGTGCCGTTCACAGGTGGCTGGCTTTCCTGCCGCAGCGAGGACGGAACGGACGCAATCATAGCGGACAACCGGGTGCTTGCCCTTGTTGGAGGACTGCCCATCCAGTACATCACCAAGGTGGAGTGCAAGATGGGGGATACCGTGCGGGACATTACCGCCTCCATTTATGAGGCGGCAGATTATGCGCTGAAAAGCGACTATTCCGAGCGCATAGCAAGCGGAGACGGAAAAGACCATTGTCTTTACTTCACCCGCGGCGGGAAAAGCATTCAAGGCTTTTCATTCGCACCACAAAGCATCCTGCAAATTCCAAAAACGGCATGGGCGAACATCGTTAGCACTTATTTCTACGGCGCACCCGCGGCCGATTTAGCAAAAGCCCCTCTTTTCCGAATCACCTATGTGCCGCTGGCATCCTTCACGGCGGCAGCCTGTAAGCCCACCATGACGGCAGCGGCGGAGCCGGTGGATTTATGGTACAATCAGTCTGCCAACGCTGTGGACGTGACGGCTTACGGAAAGAATGTTCGTTCCGCTCTCATTCGCTCCGGCAACCCGCAAATCGTAAAAACACACTACTATGACAAACTGGCGGACGTTCCCCACCCCGGGCAATGGCAGAACGTTGGCGGCGCTGTTTACTATGCGTCCCAGGTCAACCGGGAGATAATCCCGGGCGCAACCATTAAAGCAACGGTGACATGGAGCCGGGACTACCTTGCCCTGGCCTCTGTTGCTCTCAATCGTGCGGTGCGTCAATATGAGGTCAGCGAGGTAGAGAGCACGGAGCGCAATATCCGGTACGGCTTTTACATCCGCGTCAACAGCGAAAGCGGCGCAAGCACGGGGCGCTATGAAAGTGAATGGGCGGCCATGAAATACGATATTGCCAACGCCCTTGCCAGAAGCACGGCAGGGGGGAACAAGCACGTTTCTGCCGCAGAGCTGGTTTGCAAGGGCAAGAACGCTTCGGACGCCATCCGTCATCTGCTGATGCCGGCCACCGCTTTTGCCATGGGCAACTCCGCTGTGTTCGCTTTTGCTATGGAGGACAACTACGGCGCTGGAAAATCCGTGCGGACTGCCGGAAAAGATGTCAACCTGATAGAGGATGCAAAATATCAATATTCTGTTCCTTATGGGGATGAGTTTGGCAGAGTGGAGACAATCGGTATCACGCTTTGGGAGCGAATACCGGTAGGCGGCATGGCAGAAGCGGTAGGAGACGCGCTTCCACGCTTCCCGGACAACTTCACTCCGCAGGAGGGTTTGGCAGACACAAACGCCCGCAAAATGTGGGGCACGGGCGGTTATCCGTTTCTCATCCAAAAAGACAGCCGAGAAAAGCTGTCTTTCACCCTTCAATGGCATTGCATAAGCAATGAGAATGACCTTCTTGTTTTCCCCGGTTTCGCAGAGGCACTGCCGTGGGTTGCGGCAGAAAAGGGAACGTTCCGCTACGTCTTTGCAAACCGCCGAATCTCCCCGCATGAAAGCAGGCTGGAAGCAACGGACTATTCATCCGTCTACCAGTTGGCTGCGGATACGCAGATAGGCCACGTCAAGGTGGAGGTTACGGAGGCCACGGCAGAAACGCCGTCCTATGTGCGAATAACCGGAGGGGCCGCCCCTGCCGGTGAAGTGCGTCCGCAGGCGGTAGCCGTTATAGATGCGGAAGGTCGGCTGCTGCTTGCCAAAAACGGCGAAGTGGGGCTGTCCGGCAGTGACTTTTGGATTTCCTTCTCCGAATTTCCGATATAAACCATAGAAAGGACAAAGATATGCTGATTTACATGGACAGCGGCTACAATGTAGTCGCAACTGTCCCGGACCATACGGGGCAGTACTCCAGCGGCTACAACGTGCTGTGGGTGGTGGGCGACATTGCCCCCGCAACGCAGATGGTGGCCGCCTACCGCCTGCCGGATGGGACGTATGCTACCCAATATGTGGGCCAAAACAGCACCACCAAGGCGGACAGCTTCCCGCTGGAGCAGCTGGAGAGCCTGCCTGCCTGGAAAGCGCTGCTGCCTGCGTCTGTGCTGGCGCAGGACGGAACGGTGCGCATGACGCTCTACGTCTACACCGGGGCAAGCGTGGAGGGGCAGACGGTCACGCCGTCAAACCCGGTAACCCGCACGGTGGATTTCCGGGTAACGCAGGCCGTTCCGCTTCTCCTGCCGGGGACGGTGGGGGAGCTGACCGCCAGCGAATCAGCCGCAAACCTGCTTGCCGACATCCTCACGGCGCTGAAAGCGGTGAAAGGGACGGCGGACAACGTCAGCGAGGCTGTCGGAAAGCCCACTGTACCGGCGGATGGCAGCACGCCTGCCGTACCAGCTACCGGATTATTTTCCCGCATGGAGACGGCGGAAGGCGATATAGACAGCCTGGAAAGCGCCGTCACCGCTCTTTCCGCCAAAATCACGGCAGATATTGCAGCGCACAACCGGAACGGAGCAGCGCATGAGGACATCCGGCTGCTGCTTATCGCATCCGACACCAAGGCGGAGCAGGCGGTGAGCACAGCGGCGCAGGCCGTGAGTACCGCCAACAGTGCAAAGAGTGTTGCGGATACGGCGGCGGCGCGGGTAAAAACCGCCTATGACAAGGCGGTGGAGGTCAACAGCCTTGCGGCAGAAGCCAAAACCGCAGCGGAAGGGGCGAAAGCCACCGCATCCGGCGCGGTAGACACGGCCAACCAGGCGCTGACCGTGGCGGAAAACATCCGCCCGCACATCATCTTCGATACCAAGGCAGAAATGGAGGCTTACATAGCTTCCCGGCCGAAATGCAAGGTGCTGGAAGCGTTTGAAAACGGATTTTCCTTCGTCACCGGTGCGGCGGAGGCCGGGACGTCGGGCGGTCAGAAGGTGGCCACCCTCATTCTCACGGCGAAGAACGCTGTCACGGTCAATATCGCCTGGCAGATGGAAAAGCAGCAGACCGGCGGCGCATGGGCAACCGTGTCCGGGACAACCACCGCCACCAATGACATTGACCTTGCGAAAGGGGAAACGCTCCTGACGCCAATGACCTACACCCCGTCAGACGGTGGGACATATCGCTTTGCCTACGCCGTTGACGCTGACAAGGCCTCCGTGAGCGTGTCGGACTTCTCCCGCATCACGTCCTTGCCGGCGCTGTATGCCGATGAGGACGACATCCCTGCCGGAACGGTATGGCCCATCAAGGCAGGGCTGGAGTTTTGGCTGGAGGAAACCGGCGTGCCGGACTACTGGTGGGACGGTTGGCAGGCAGTGGAGAACGAGGCGGCCGTACCGTTGGAGGAATACGTCCGCAAGGACAGCCTGACAGACGGACTGAAGCTGAATACATACGGCAAGGCGGTGGTCAACCCAGCCCGGGTGCCGGTGCTGGCAGAGGACGGCGGGGACGGCTATTATGTTCTTTGGCATAACCAAAGCAAATGGAGCAAACTGGTGGTGGAACAAAACTGGTACACCTCCGGCACCCTGCCCATCCGGGACGCAAACGGCAACATCTACCTAAAAACACCCACCCATGACTACCACGCAGCCACCAAGGGATACGCAGACGGCAAGTATCAGGCGGCCATCGACTATACGAAATTTGTGATTGCCGGACTGAACCTGGGCGGCTGGTCCGCACAGGTGGAAGCGGTTGCGGCCGAGGACATTACCGCCACACCCACCGTTACGCTTGCCGCAGGGCAGACCAAAACAGCGTCCACCGAACTGAGCGGCACCCTGACCCTCACCACCACCGTCAACGGGCAGGCGCTTTCCGCCACCGCAACGGAAGGATTGGCCGGTCTGGCGGACATGGGCACGGTTTCGGCCAAGGTTGGCACCCTGACCCTGCAAAGCGGGCAGACGTTCACCCTCCCGGCCACACCCGCCAACACCGCCGGGGTGGGGTACGGCACAGCCGGTTTCCGGCTGTATGCCGCAAAGGGCACGACGGCATATTCCGGCGATTATGTGTCGGACACCACCGATTCCCCCTCCGCGAATGACGGTACCCTGGGCCACTATGCCGCAAAGACGCTCACGGAGGCCGGGACGTATGACGTATATCTGGAGTACCGGGGGGAGGCCCAGGACTTCTTATACGCTTCCCCGGTCAAGACCCTGGCCCTGTCCTTCCCGGACGGGCAGGTGGGGGCCTACGGCATTGCGGCGGACTTTACCAAAGCCATGGATTCCGCCCAGGGCGGCACCGGGGCAGGCGGGACGATGACCTTCACCCGGACGGCCAAGGGGTTCCGGCTGTCGGTTACCCCATCCTCCGCTGGGTTGGGGGACACCGTAACCGCCACCGCCGTGCTGGGGACCGTAAAGGTGGAGAGCGGCAAGACCGTTGTCATTCCCGCCACCAGGGCGAAAACCTTATCTCTTAACGGCAGCGATTACGATGGCATAGACATTTACGTTACCAGTGCTGCCGGAACTGCGCTGAAAGGGGCTTATGTATCGGACGGCACGGTGGACGCCAGCACCGGCGGCGGGACCATTGACGCAGGACACCGTGGCCCCCTGACCCTGACGGAGGCCGGGACGTACACCCTGCGCGTCTCCTACACGTTAACTGGCGGGCGGGACGACAACCTGCTCACGGTGCTGACCATGGACCTGGCCAAAGCCCAGGCCACCTTTGCCCTTGCGGCCAACACGGAGCACCGGGTGGGGACGGCGGATACCGTCACTGTCACCCTGTCGGAAACGCCGGGTGCGGGAGCGTTGTTCCGCTCGGCGCTTGTGCTGGATGCTGCAACGACAGCCCCCACCCTCACCCTGCCGGTTGTGTGCGTCATGACCGGGGACAACTGCACGGGCGGTGTCTTCACCCCCGTGTCGGGGAAGCGGTATCGGGTCGAATTTAACTGGGACGGCGCGGCCCTCTGGGGCAACGTGCTGGGAAGGAGTGCAACATGATTTTTGCAAAAATACGCACCCCGCATATTGCGGACTTTTCGGACGAAAGCGGACACATCCGCACAGCGGAGGGGGTGACCACAAACCTCACCCCCGCATGGTTGGCCAAAAACGGATGGTATCCCTTTGTGGCGGCAGACAAGCCGCAGGCCACTGACGGCATGACGGCCCTACCGGTCTATACCGTGGAGGAGGGAGCGGTGGTGCAGATCTGGGCTACTCTCCCCGCCGCCGAGGCATACGCCACCCTGCTGGCGGAAAGAGCCACCATCCGGGCAGAGGAACAGGCCGCAGAAGCTGCCCGCCGTTCCGCTGCCTTTGCCAAACGTTATCCGCCGGCGGAAACGGAAGCAGCAGAGGAAGCGGAGGAAGAAGCCGGCGCGGAAGAAGGGGAGGCGCAGACGGATGAAAGCAACGCTTAAACTGATTCCCGGCCGGGGCATCTGGGAGGGGCAGGACAAGTACATCATGGCGGAGAATGACCCGCTTGAAATTGCCGTTTCCAGCCCAGTAGACGGCCTGTACGCCGTCCTGGTATCTCCGGTGGGCAGATATGACGTCAAGGTTGTCGAAGGGGCGCTGAGCGTCCCCACGGCAGCCATAGAGCCGGGGAAACTGTGCATCACCCTGCGGCAGTATGCAGACGGGCGGGAGGTGCAGCGCTGGACGGTGCAGCCGCTGTACATCGTCAAGCAGGACGGGGAGTACCGGCTCACTCCCTTTGACCTGGCTGTGCTGGAGCGGCTGGAACGGTTGGAAACGGCGGTGTACGGGTTGACCCCCGCCGCCCCGGAAATCCCGGAAACGGACGAATAAAAAAGAGAGGTGCAAAATAATGAAAAAACTGATTGCCGTTGCGGTCATGCTGGCCGTGCTGTTTACCCTGTTTGCCGTTCCGGCGCTGGCGGCAGAAGCCGGTGCGGGAGAAGCTGCCCCTGCCAGAGGTTGGCTGGAGGATGTCATGGACTTTTTGGGCGCGAACCTAGAAAAGATTTTCGCAGCGATTGCAGCGCTATTTACCTTTGCAGTGTTGGTACTGCAGAAAAAAGGCCTCATCCCGGTGGTGGTCCGTGCGCTTACGTCTGCAAAGGGTGCAGCGGATACGGCAAGTAAAATGACGGAGCAGACGGCGGCAAAGCTGCTGGAGATGCAGGAGACGCTGGAAGAGGTAGCGGAAACAGAGGCGGAGAAGCAGCAGCAGTTTCTTGCCGTCCAGGAGAAGTGCGGTGAGATGATGGCAACTTTATTTGCTTGCATAAACACCACCCCGGAAAACCGGGAGCGGTTTACAAAGGCGTATGCGGCTTTTCTCCAGAAATGTGAGAAGATGAAAGAGGGGGCGGCAGGGGATGAAAAAGACAGCTAAACACATCGGCCTGATGGCAGCGGGGTTTGCCTGCTGCATCTTTCCGGCGGTGGCTGCCACGCTGTATTTCTTCCCCCTCTGGCAGACGTCAGACAAGCGGATTTCCTTTCTGTCCGTCCTGCTGCTGGGGGTGTGCTGTCTGCCGTTTTGGCGCTACATCCGGCAGGCGCTGAAAAGCCCCAGCGTGTGGCAAATCTACCTTGTGGGCGGCATCCTGCTGTACGCCGTAAACGCCATAGCGGCGGACGTGGCGAAAATCTTTCTTTTCTCCGCCCCTTTCTCCGTGCTGGGGGCGGTGCTGTTTAAGGTCGCCGAACGGATAAAGGCGGAGGAAGAAAAACGCACCACGGAGGAGGGCGGCAATGGATGAGTTGGATGCCCTCCGTGGCATGATGGGAGACGGCATCAAGCAGACCAGGGCGGAAAAGCCGATACGGAAAAAGAGCAGTGGGGTGGTCAACGGCATTCTTTCCAATGCCGCCCTGATTGCTGCGGTAATGTCGGCGTTCCTCCTGTTTATGGAGATTTTCGCCCCGGTGGATATCCGTGGCATGGAGTTTGCCCTCCAAATGACGGCGGATGCTGTGGTAACCATTATCGCCTACCTGTTTACCTACGCAACGGCGCAGCGGCAAGGAGCCATAGCGGGACGGAAGGCGGAGGAATATGTGGAAGCCAAGGCAGAGGCGACCGCCCTGGCGGAGGATGCCATGGCAAGCGGCAGCGTGGAGGAACTGCAGGAGTACTGCGACTGGTATATCGCAGAGGAGAAGAAACGTGCGGTGCGGCGTTTTCTCTCTGCTTCCGGGCTTAAGCCGGTGCTGGTGGAAGCCTGGGAGAAGCGTGGCAGGACGGATGCGCCGGGGGCGTGGTCTCCAAACAAAAAAGAGCGCAAAATCATTGCGCTGTCCGAAAAAATCAAGCCCATCAGCATGACGGAAGCCATGCTGCTGTGCGAGGACGGGGACGCCTCCGGGCGCGGCTTTGCTCCGGTGACGGCGAAAAAGGCCGGGGCACGAACCATGTCCACCACGGTGATATCCACCGTGGTCATTGTCCTTTCCTCCGGCGCTATCTACGCAGAGCCGGGGCAGGCGGTGTCTGCGGCGGCGGTGGTACTGTTTCTGTTTAAGCTGCTTTGCCTCGCCTGGCGCGTATGGCGGGGCCTGGCAAAGGGCCGGGATACCTACACGGTCTATGGCGCAAACTACTGCCGCTGGCAGTCCCGGCAGTTAAAATTATTCCGCGCGTGGAAAAAGACGAACCAGGAGCGTGGTGCAGGCTCCGCAACCAAAAACGGAGGCGGAGAGCATGCAGAAGCTGGAGCGAATGTCCAAGGCGAAAGTAGCGGAATACACGCAGGAGGCGGGTTTGACGTCTTTGCAGGCGAAAATCCTGCAGCTGCGGTATAATGACCCTCGGGAACTGCTGGTGGTGCGCATCTGCGACCTGCTGAAAATCAGCAAGTCGATGTACGACCGGCAGCACCGGGAGCTGGTGCGCCTGTGCGCTGCGTATGACGCGGAAAAGGCGCAAAACTGACGAAAAAACCGAATAAAAGCGAGAGAAAGGCGGGGCGTTTGCCCCGCCTTTTTTTGTTATAATGGAGGTGACAAAAAAAGAAAAAACACGGAGGTGCGCTATGTTTGAGCAGTATGCCCCGCAGGGTGGTTTCATGCCACCGCCCTATCAGATGTACCCCGGCGCAGTCAACCCGCTTTATCCTGCCGCCCAGGCCGCTGGCGGTCTGCCTCCGCAGCTTGCCCAGGGCATCCAGCAGGCAAAGGGCCTGATGGCGGCCATGCGCGGCAACCCTGCCGCCATGCTGTGGCAAAACCCGCAGATGGCACAGGTCCTGCAAATGTGCGGCGGCCAAAGTCCGGAAAAGGTGTTCCGGGCCATGTGCAGTCAGCGTGGCATCGACCCGGAGGCTGTAGTCCGGCAACTGCAAGCGTGACTTCCCGGCGTGACGTCCGCCGGTGTGTCAAATAAATGAAAGGAAATCAAAAAAATGGGAGAAACAAACAACGGCTTTGGCTTTGGCACTGAGGGCCTGTGGCTGTTCGCCATTCTTGCCCTTATGTGGGGCGGCGGCGGATTTATGGGCGGCGGTAATGCCGGCCGAGCTGCCACGGTGGAGGACCTCAACAACTCCGCCAACTTCACCCGGCTGGAGAGCCAGGTAATGAACAACGGCAACCGGATTGAGGCAAAAGCGGATGCTGTCACAAACGGCCTGTCCACGGTCGCCTATGAGATGGCGCAGCAGTTTGGCAACACCAACATGGCCATCCAAAACTGTTGCTGCCAGACGCAGCGGGCGATAGACGGGGTTAACTACAACGGTGCCCTCAATACCGCCGGTATCAATGCAACCATCACGGCGCAGACGCAGAAAGTCCTTGACGCCCTGGCGGCGGACAAGATTGACCGGCAGGCGCAGCGCATCAACCAGCTGGAGCGGGAGCTGTCCATGGCGGGCGTGGTGCGTTACCCCTCCACCTTTGCGTACAACGCAGGCAGCAACCCCTTCTGCGGCGGCAACGCCGGTTGCGGCGGTTGCTCTTACGGCGCAGGCTTTGTCGCTTAACAGCGGCGCAAAAACACACCTTACAGGCTGATATAGCCGCTTGATTCCGGGGCGGCAACAGCCGCCCCCTATTTTTATTAAAAGAAAGGATGAAAAAATGAAGCCCTACATTTATATTGTCACGCCCGCCGCCACCGCCGTTGCCGCAGGGGCATCCCTGCCGCTGACAACGCCCCCGGTACGCCGCAGCTGCAACACGGTGCTGGGGCAGTCCGGCAACGCCGTAACCGTGCGGGACTGCTACGCCAATTTGTACGAGGTGGAGGTAAATGCCACCTTTACCGTGCCGGTGGCGGGGAACGTAACCCTTACCGCACAGCAAAACGGTACCGACATCCCCGGCGGAACGGCAACGGCCACCGTTGCGACCGCTACCACGGCCGTGCAGTCCCTGTCCTTCACCGTTCCCTTCCGGGCCACACGCGGCCCGATAACGGACACCATCAGCATTGCCAACACCGGCGTTGCGGCCACCTTTAGCAACATCTCCGTGATAGTCCGCCGGGTAGGCTGACGGGAGGTGGCCATATGCACCGAAAGTTAATCCGCAAGATTGCGGACAGCGGGACGCCTGCCCAGATGGAGGCGCTGGCGGATGTGCTGGCGGATGCCGTTGACGAGCTGGACGAGGACGAGCGCAAGGACACGGAGTGTGCACTGCACCGCATCCTCTACGGCGACCACCTGGGAGCGGAGCTGGCGGAGAAATGGGTTGCCGCCATGATAAACAAGGACGGAACACACGGCGGCCACTGGACGAAAGAGCAGGCCGAGGAAGTGCGCCGGAAGGTTGCGCCGTCTGCCGACCCGTTTGACTTCTTCGCCGTCCTGAATATGGTGTATTCCGACTTTTTCAATCCCCGGTTTGACGCCGAAATCTATGCCGGCCTTGCGAAGGACTGGCTGGACGATGCCGATGCAGAGCCTGGCAAGGCCCTCCGCTACTACTGGCATGTCGTAGCATGACACCTGCACCCTCACTTCGGTGGGGGTGCTTTTTAAGAAAAAAACTTAAAAAAAATAAAAAAACTTTAGAAAAACTATTGACAAATGGATTGTAATGTGCTATAATAAAGACAGTTAAGGGGGAGCGACCCTGAATAAAAGAAAAGAGGAAAAGAAGATGAAAAACAGCGTAACGAGAACATGGAAGATCTGGAGCGACCTGTATGCGTATGTAAAAGAAAAGAACGGGATTCAATACGATTGGAGCAACGAAACGCAAGGCATTCGCATTGTTGACGTTCAGCCGATTGAAGGCAACGGAACGGGTGAATGCGGGTGGCTGTTCGTTAAAATTACCCGCAACACCGCAGAGGAATGCGGGCGGGAACTGGAGGGGCAGTTGAGCGATGGGCTGTTCGAGAATTCCAGCGCATACGTGGAAAAAGAATTGACGGAGGCGGACTATGAATGAGAGGAAGTCCAACGGCCTGCGCCTTTACCGGGTGCAGGCAGGCCTCCGGCAGGAGGACGTGGCGAAAATGGCCGGTATAACGGTTCCGACCATGTGTGCAGCAGAAGCGGGCGATTTGTCGCTGAAAACGCTTGCCCGTATCGCAAAAGCATACGGAAAGAGCGTGGAGGCTCTCGCAGAGGAAGCAAGCGTGCCTCTGTTTTGGGTGGGCGCAAGCCCCTTTCCGAGAAGGGGAGAGGCGGAACGCTTCTCTCGCCGAACCGGTGTTCCGGTGACGGAGGAAAAAGAATAAAAGCCGGGGGAACTCCCCGGCTTTTTCTTTGGGAAACATGACAGCATTTTGACAGCAAAAAGCAGTCTATTTCTGTCCCTTTCTGTCCTCTTGCGGTCTTTGCGTTTTGCCGAAAATGCCAGCAAACACGGAAAAAAACGCCGTATTTACTGGCTTTTTGTTTTTTGCAGTATTTGAACTCGTAGAACTGCAAAAATGCAGTATTTACGGGTTCTTTTTGGCATTTGACATCATGCTGACATCATTTTGATGTTTCGATATTTTTCGCCGCCAAAGACGTTTCCAGCTTTTGAGCGGCATCTTCCAGCGACTTTTTTCGGAAATCCGTGTAGACATCCATCGTTGTTTGCACGCTGGCGTGACCCAGCAACGACTGCGCCTGTTTGGCGTCCAGCCCCGCCTCAAAGGCACGGGTTGCGTATGAATGCCGGAATTGATGTAGCACGGCTTTGATTTTGTATTTGCGCTGAAAAATCTGTCGGTAGTAGTAGGTTGTGGCCGTAATCTGCGGCGGTTCTTCCGTTCCGGTGCAGACAAACGTCTCCGGATTGCGGGGGGAGATGCGTAACAGCCTGTCACGCAGGAGGGACAGCAGCGGGATGGTGCGCACCCCCGCCGCCGTCTTTGGGGCTTTGACGAGCGGAAGAGAGGGGTCAGAATAGTCCACCGACCTGCGCACCGTGATGGTGTTTCTGTCAAAGTCGATATCCCCCCACTTTAGCCCGCAGATTTCCCCCCGGCGCATTCCTGCCAGCAGAGCAAAGGCGGGGGGCAGCGAAACACCTAAAGGCAAGTCGTCATCTGCCAGGCTGCGCAGCACCTGCGCTTCCTCCTCCGGCGTGGCAGCCTGCCGTTTCTTCTCTCCGGTGCCTTTGGGAAGATGTGCAACGGAAACGGGGTTGCTGTCCACCAGCCCTTTTCTTGCGGCGTGCTTGAAAATCATGCCGAGCGTCACCCGGCGTTCCCGGACGGACGCTTTCGCCCTCCCCCCGTTCGCTTCTGCCACATCGATGAGGAATTGCTCCACGTCCTTGACCGTGATGTTCCGGATGGGGATTTCCCCGAAAAAGGAAACGCAGTCTACAATATAGCTGTGGTAGCTGATAGCCGTTGACCGTGCTATCTCCTTCTCATGCTCTTCCCACCAGTCCTCCGCCACCTCCTTAAAGGTCGCCCCCGCTTCTGCCTTCCGGGAGAAGGCAAGCACTTTGCGGTTTATCTCCCGCTCTGTTTTGCCATAAAAATACACCCTCCGCCCGGTGCGGGGGTCTGTGATTGCCTTTTGCAGCCGCCCGTCCTTCCGCCTTGTACACCCGCTCATCGCTGCACCCACCCTATGCTGCCGTTGAATAAATCGAGAACGAGCATGGCCACAACGGCCGCCATGAGAGCGGCGAGCGATATAAAAAAGACCCGCAGCCACCTGTGCTGCCGGTATATGGTGTTTTTGTAACTTTCAACAAGTTCTCGCGACACAGAAAAACTCTCCGGCGGAAGTCGTTCCGTCAGACCGGCAATCTCTCATCCAGCGATGCACCGCAGACAGCGGCGATGGCCACAACCATTTGAAAGGAAGGATTTGCAGTTTCTCCGGAGAGAACCTTGTTCAGCGAGGAAAGAGAGATATCGGCAGCGTCCGCCAGTTCTTTTGCGGTGAGGCCGCTTTTTTCTTTTAAGTCCCTGATTTTTACAGAAATGTCCATTTTTTAGTCCTCCTTTTTCGTCTTTTTAATATTGCTTCCATTTTTTACACTTGCGCTACCCTCCCCGGCGGGTGTAATATAAAGAAAAAGAAGGGAAGATTTGCCATGAAAAGCGAAATCACCACCTCCAGCATTTACATCACCTACACACCGGAGAGCGGGCAAGGTAGCAGGTTGCGCCGACTTGCGGCCGCAGTCCACTGCCTGACGGAAGAGCAGGCAGCGGAAGCCCTCGCCGCCATACGCCCACCGCGCACCGTCCTTGCACCAGACGGCCAGCGGCAGACGTAGGTTGCGCCGGGTTAGGGTGTCCCCTCACGGGGATGCCCTTTTGTTTTTGGCATTGTGTTATTTTTTCACAGACGGCATTACACTTACCACCATTACCGCAGGAAGCCCGCAAAAATAGCAGAAAAGAACCCATTTTGCAACATCCAGCCCTTTGTTTTGCGCGGCTCCTGCTACATACACGGTTAGAAGAGCGTTGACGGCAAGGATGGTGAAAAAAATACGAAAGAAAATCAATAAAGCAACCGGCATTTTGTCAGACCTCCTTTGTTGCTTTGCGTTTCGCATTTTTCGCCGGAAGCAACGTCACGATAAGCAACGCGACAAATGTTCCGACAAATGCGAAAGCAACCCATGCGGCGGCGTTAAATTCCTTTTCTTGCGCCACGTCTGCAACGGCGCAAACAATGGAGCCCAGGATGAAAAACACGAAAATCGTTAGCGTTATAATTACAGCAATATCCATATTTCACTCCTTATATTTTATTTTTCCCCGTTGTCCCGCTCCAAAATCAGTTGAATGAGTTGAAAAGCCTTTGCGGCGTCTTTCTCATTCATGTGCAGAACGGTGCGGAATAACTCCTTTTGCACAGGTGAAAAGCCCTCGGAAAGTTCCTCCACTTCCTCCGGGCTAATCCCTGCGCCAAACGTTCCCGGCGGACTGTACCCCTTTTCCACCACCGGCGTTCCCACCGTATCCGGCTTAACCGGAGGTGGGGAGGTATTCGGCTCTGGCGGATACTCTCCCAGCAGGGTGTCCACCGTAATGCCGAAATGCTCGGCGATTTTTTGAAGGGTGTCATATTTAGGTGTTGTTCCCCTTTTTTTCCACTGTGCAACAGCGGCAGAAGAAACTCCTAACACGTTCTCACCTACCCATGTTGGCGTTTCGCCTTTTTTTGTACACCAGGCTTTGAAATTATCATAAAACATAAATCGCTCCTTTTTGTGCAACATAACTAAATGTTAAGTATCGTTTTTGTGCAAACTAACAAAATGTAAAAATGTTAGGTTTTTCGCTTGACAATTAACTTTTGTTATGCTATAATTAAACCATCAAAGCCCCACTGGGTTTATGATAGCACATAAAGACAAAAAAGTCAATAGGGAGGAAAGCGAAAAAAATGCAGGAAATCACAAACGTGAGAAAGCGTCGGCAGGAATTGGGACTGACGCAGAACCAGTTGGCAGCGCAGTCTGGAGTGCCCCAGGGGCGCATTCAGGCGATTGAATCAGGGCTGCGGGTGCCATCGCTGAACCAGCTGTTTCTGTTCAGCAAACCGCTGAAATGCAGCGTGCGGGACTTGATCAACGAACCGGCGTTCATCGCAAACACGGAAGCGGCGGCGGATAAATAAGGAGGAGGGAAAGAAGATGATGCCGAATAATGCAGAATATCGAAGGTCGCTGGAACTGCTGCGGGAAACATTCCCGGGGCGTGCGTATCTGACGATTACGGAAACGGCGCAGGCGTTGAATGTGTCCGGCAAAACGGTGGAGCGGATGGTGCGGCGGGTGAAAGACCCCATCCCCGCACACAAGGTGGCGGGGTGCAACCGTGTGCCGGTCACTGGACTGGCAGAGTGGGCAGCACGGCGCGGCCTGATAGGGGGGTGAGCGAATGAAGATGAAGATATACAGAGCCACCCTCTACCACCTGGACGGCAGCACGGAGAGCACGCAGCGGTTGCAGCTGGAGGATGCGGTGCGAGACTATGAGCGGTACTGCGATTCCCTCACCACCGGGCGTGACATGCAGGCGGAACTTATGGAGGTGGAGCTGCTGGAGGCAGTGCGGCGGCCGCTGTCCCTGTGCCAGCCGGGGTGCAACGGTACCCCGGTATGGACGGCGGCGGAACTGGCCGACAAAAAAGCCTGCCGGACGGGCAGGCTGAACAGAGAGGAGGTGACAGCGCATGATTGACGCGAAAGTGAAAGACGGCCGGCTGTCCGTAGAGGTGGCCGGAACACCGGCCACCATAATGGCGGACATGACGCTGCTGCTTACGACGGTATGCCGCGACCTTGGCAACAGTTTCCCGAACGGGACTGCGGAGAAAAAGAAAGAGGTATCCGGAATCGTGCTGGAAGGAATCATTGCCACGGCGCGGAAAATGATTGACGTGCAGCCGGACAGTGAAATCGTGGTTAAGAAGCCGACTAAGCCTGCCGGGGAGGCATAAGGGAAAGCCCCCCGACCGGAGTGAACGGCGGGGGGCGGAAAGAAGATGAGCCGAAACCCCGTCAAGAGGGTTTTCAAGGAGGATTTCAAGCTCGCTACAATTGTAGCACAAAAAAACAGAATTGTCAAGGGGGAAAACAAAAAAATGAGTGAATTTTATCAAAGTCAATTAAAATCAATCGCCGCAGAACGTGAGTTACTGCGGGCGGGGTACGCCGCCAAAGCACGGGCGGAAATGCAGGCGGTATCCTCCACCGACTCGGTGGAGGAAACGGTGGCGGCGGTGGACAGGCTGCGGGCGTATACGGATGCTCTACGGGAGCGCCTGAACGCTCTGGAGCGGGATGAAGCGTACTGCACGGCGAAAGCAACGGAGGTGAGCGACTGATGGCCTGCGCATATTGCGGATGCACATCCGGACATCATCGGCACGGCTGTCCGCTGCAAGAGGCGGAACGGTACGGCCACAAGCGCTGCCAGGTGTGCGGGGAGTACATCCTGGTGGGCGAGACGGGGTACGAGATAGGCGATGCTGCCTATCACTATGACTGTCTCGACCAATGCGATACGGACGAGCTGGTGCGGCTCCTGACAGGGGCACAGACGGTGGAATTTGGGGAGGGTGAGGCATGACACTGTACGAGATTGATGCCGCCCTACTGGCTTGCATCGACCCGGAGACGGGGGAGGTAGACCTGGAGCAGCTGGAGAGCCTGCAACAGGAGCGGGAACGGAAGATAGCCGGGGTGCTGGACTGGTACAAGGACCTGACGGCAACGGCGGCCGCCATCAAGACGGAGGTTGCAGCGCTGCAGGAGCGGCGGGCGGCGCTGGAGCGCAAGGCGGATAGCCTGACGGACTGGCTGACCCGTGCGCTGAATGGGGAGAAATTCCAAACGCCGAGAGCGGCGGTGAGTTATCGAAAATCCACCGCAGTGGCGGTGGATGAGCCGGAACTGCTGCCTCCGGAGTATGTCCGGGAGAAAGTGGAAACCGTGCCGGACAAGGTCAAAATCAAGGAAGCGCTGGTGAGCGGCGCAGAAATACCCGGGGCAAGGCTGGAGAGCCGCACCGCCCTGGTGATTAAGTGAGGTAGGGGAAGATGGTATACGAAGCATTACAGCACATCCAAGGGGCGCTGAATGCGCCGAAAGGGCAGTTTAACAAGTTCGGCGGATATGCATACCGCTCCTGTGAGGACATTTTGGAAGCCGTCAAGCCTTTGCTGGCGGAAACGCTGTCCACCGTGACGGTAGCGGACGAGATTGTGCAGGTGGGCAGCCGGTACTACGTCAAAGCCACGGCCACCCTGCATTGCGGCGAGGAAAGCGTCAGCACCACCGCCTACGCACGGGAGGCGGAGGAGAAGAAAGGCATGGATGAAAGCCAGATTACAGGGAGCGCATCCAGCTATGCGCGGAAATACGCGCTGAACGGTCTGTTTGCTATCGACGATAACCGGGACGCGGACGCAACCAATACCGGAGACGGCAAGCCAAAACCCGCCCAGAAGCCCGCAGGAAGGCCGCAGACGAGTGCAGCGCCGCAGGGGGTACAAAGACCCGCCCCTGCTCCAACAAAGGCAGCACCGGCAACGCAGAAGGCCGCAGCGCCGGAGAAAGCACCGGCGGCACAGCCCGCAGCCGCAGCGCCGTACCGGTTTAAGAACGGCCCGCACGCCGGACAGACACCGGCAGAAGTGTGGGCGGCAGACCCGGACTACATCCGATACGTATCGAAAATGCCAGCATGCCCGGCGGAAGTGCTGGCCGTGATAAAGTAAAAGGAGGGACAAGCAATGGCGAGTTTTAACAAGGTGATTCTGATTGGCAACCTGACAGCCAACCCGGAGCTGAAACAGACGCAGAGCGGTCTGTCGGTGTGCAGCTTCTCCCTGGCGGTGAACCGCCGGGGCGGCAAGGACGGACAGCAGACGGCGGATTTTATCAACGTAACGGCCTGGAGGCAGACGGCGGAGTTTGTGTGCAAATACTTTGTGAAAGGGCGCCCGATGCTTGTCTGCGGCAGCCTACAGACCCGCAGTTGGGAGGCGGCAGACGGCAGCAAGCGCACGGCAACGGAGGTTGTAGCGGATGAAGTGACCTTTGTAGACAGCCGCCGGGACGACAGCGGCACAGCACCGGCAGCGGCCGCACCGGCGGAGAACTACGTTCCGGACGCCTACCGTCAGCAGAGCTTTGAAACTTATCAGCCCGCAGCAGACGATGCACTGCCGTTCTGAAAGGAGGGCGGAAGATGGCAAAGAAACGGCAAGTGGAGCGGGTGATTGACTATATGCAGCAGTTTGGCAGCATCAGCGCACTGGAAGCGGTAGCTGACCTGGGCTGTATGCGGTTGGCGTCCCGCATCAACGACATCAAACGGATGGGCATTGCCATCCGCACCGAATATGTAGCCGGCAAGAACCGGTTCGGCGAGAAAACGCACTACGCGCGGTACACCCTGGCGGACAATCCGGCGGCGATATAACACGGTAACTTATGGCAAAAAGAACGATAGACGGAGGTTTTTTGACGGACGAAAAAATAAACGCTCTTTCCTGGTTTGAGCAGGCGGTCTACTTCCGCCTGCTTGTGGCGGCCGACAATAATGGAGTGATAGACGGACGGCTGCCCATTCTCAAAAGCACGCTTTTTCCGCTTTGCAAAAACATAACTGAAACAGCATTATCAGATGCCGTTGCAAAAACACTTTCCTTGAGCCTACTGGGTGCGTTTGCCACGCCAGCGAGCCAACAGGTGTTCCTCTACTTCCCCGGATGGGGGGAGCGACAAAGGCAGCGCAACGGCGGTAAACATCCGCTCCCGGACGCGGGAGAAGAACTGGATGCAGACACCTGGCGGCGGTTGGCGGCGGTTGGCGGCGGTTGGCGGCCAATGGCGGCCAATGGCGGCCAAACGCAAAAAAGAGAAAAGGAAAAAGAAAGCAAAAGAGAAAAAAACGAGAAAGAAAGAACCAAAGAAAGAGAAAAAAAAGAGAAAGTCCAAAGAAAAATACCCAAAAGAGAAAAAACACCATCATCTTGCGCCTGCGCGCGCGATGATGGGTCGTTGGCCGCCGTTGGCGGCGATGATGATGGAGCGAAAACCTCCCTGCCGTTGATGGGAGGACGCACCTACACGCCGTCAAATGCGCTGGTGAAAAAATGGAAATCCGCCTTTCCTGCGGTCAACGTGGAGCAAGAACTGCGGATTATGGCGGAGTGGCTGCGGGCGAACCCGCAGGCCGGGAAAAACGAGCGCAACATTCTGCGCTTTATCATCGGCTGGCTGAACCGGCGACAGGCGGAGAGCGAAACGCCGAAAACGGAGCGCAGTGCTGAAAAGGTGCATCGTCCGATGAGTTTTGACGCCGAAACCGCATTGCGGCTGGCGTTGGAAAGAACCGAACAAACATGGAAAGGAGAAGAAAAGTGACGGAGAAACAGAGAATTTACAGTCTTTCCCGCAACGGTCTGAACGAAGGCGACCGGCTGGAGCTGGCACGGCTTTTGATAAAAGCGGGCTATGCTGTGCGGATTGGCCGTGACAAAAATGCAAAGGGCGTAACGGAGGCCTTTGTGGAGTACTGGAAGGAGATGGGAGCATGACGGTGAGGACAGTAACGATGCTGTTTGGGGAGCAGGAGCGTATTTGCATCAAGCGGCCGGAAAACCGTGGTCAGCTGTTCGATGGCCACAAGTACGCGCTGCGGGCAAAGGCGGAGTTGCTTCGGCAGCGCATCACCCGTGCGGACATCGTAGAGGGGCAGCTTGTGCTGACGGTGGCGGAATGATGCAGCGGAAACGCCCGCATGGGCCATCAGAACGACCGCAGTTTGACGAAGCTGCGCAGGGGGGTACAAATATCAGAAAAGAGAATGCGGCTACAAGGGCTTGTAAATTGCCGCAAACGGCTATCACGCAAGAGCAGCTAAAACGCCATGGGCAGTGGCTGACCGTGCAGCCGTACACACGCAAGAGCTACCGCCGCCGCTGCTCTGTCTGCGGGCAGGCGCTGGATTGGGGTGACGAGAAATGAAACCGATATATGAGCCGAAAGGTGCGGCAAAAGAATACGGCGATTACGCCATAAACATCTACACGGGATGCCCGCACGGGTGCTTCTACTGCTTTGCACCGTCGGTATTACGAAGAGACCGCGAGGCATTCCACGCGGAAGTCAGACCGAGGGAAAATATTGTTGAGGAGACGCGGAAACAGATTGAGCGCGAGGGCATTACAGGGCGCATGATTCATCTCTGCTTCACGTGCGACCCATACCCGAAAGGCCACGACACAACGCCGACACGAGAGATTATCAGGGCTCTCAAAGAGAGCGGAAACCATGTGCAGATCCTCACGAAGAACGGCAAGGGTGCCATGCGCGATTTTGATTTACTCGACAGCGGCGACTGGTTTGGTATTACATACGCCGGTTACGAGGTCGGCTCGAAGGAAGAAGTTCCAAAATCGGAGCCGAACGCCGGAACGCCGCTCGATAGGTTGACTGCACTTTTTATCGCGTACAAAAGAGGCATCAAAACATGGATTTCCGCCGAGCCGGTTTTGAATCCGGCTGATGTCCTTAACCTTATTGGCCTTGCCGACTATGTGAACCTTTGGAAAGTCGGAAAACTGAATTACCATCCGTCAGACATCAACTGGAAAGAGTTTGGGGAGATTGCTGAATGCAGGCTGAGAGCTAAAAAGCGCAATCGGCTCAACTTCGGGCTTGATTTCGATTACTACATCAAGGACAGCCTTAGAGCGGAAATGGAGAAGCAATAATGAAAGCAGCATTGATAAGCATACAGCCGAAGTGGTGTCACAAAATCATTGACGGCGAGAAAAAAGCGGAGGAAAATGTATGAACTGCGAGCACTGCATACATTATCAGCCGTGCGGACTGACGGCTGCGCAGGTGGGGGAATGCTGCCACTACTATGCGGATGAGCGGCTGCTCATGGCCGATGCCGCAGAAAAGGCGAAAACGCAGGAAGCGTATTTCCGCTTCACCCGTGCAAACGGTGCGGAGGAATACGTGAAATGCGGCTATAGCATGCTGGCTATACCGCTGGAAAAGATGGCGGTGCTGTTCTCTGCGGAGAAGGCGGAGCACATCACCAAGGCGGAGTATATCGCCGGAGGGGGAGGGAATCTGGACAGCATCCCGGTGGCTGCGCTGCGGCAGGAGCTGGAGGGGATTGCTTTTGCCGAACAGACAGATATGGCAAGCACCGCCGACTACCGGCTGAAATGCGCCATACAAATGGTGCTGGGATGGGTGGAAACCCCCGCCGGAAGGGAACGGATTGCGAGGGCAATGCGGTGACGATGGAAGAAATAAGTATTTGAAAACACTACCGCCGGAAGGAGAAATTCGTTTGAACTCAGAAAAGCATATTTTGGACGCCACATGTGGCGCACGCACAATGTGGTTTGATAAAAAATGTCCTGCGACCATTTTTTTTGACTGCCGTGAAGAACATGGAACGATTTTTTGGAAAAGCACCAAAAATGATTCCATAAGAACAGTTGACGTTACGCCAAACGTCATTGGAGATTTTACAAAAATGCCATTTTCGGATGACTCTTTTAACTTGGTTGTATTTGACCCTCCGCACCTTATCCACCTTGGCGAAACCGCGTGGCTTCGAAAAAAGTATGGAAAACTTCCTGAAAACTGGCCACAAGTTATTCATGACGGTTTCTGGGAATGTATGCGAGTTTTGAAGCTTCACGGCACTTTGATTTTCAAATGGAACGAATTCGACGTGCCGCTAAAGGATATTATCACCGCCATCGGAAAAGAGCCTCTTTTCGGGCATAGAAGCGGCAAAGCAATGAAAACGCATTGGCTGTGCTTTATGAAAGGAGTATGAATGAGCAAATACGGGTCAAAGCGCACTACCGTGTACGGAATGACATTTGACAGCCAGAAAGAGGCGCGGAGATATCTGGAATTGCTCTCTGCGCAAAGAGCGGGGCGCATTTGCGGATTGCAACGGCAGGCGGAGGGGAGCTGGACAGCATCCCGGTGGCTGCGCTGCGGCAGGAGCTGGAGGGGATTGCTTTTGCCGAACAGACAGATATGGCAAGCACCGC
>OLHG01000323.1_pt1 | contig 34512 bp, 36 predicted proteins | sample 1605971 | NCBI WGS metagenome assembly OLHG01 (sample SAMN03283289) | human gut metagenome | biome: human-associated habitat; material: feces | host: Homo sapiens | place: Peru | collected 2012 | reverse complement strand
CCTGGGGGGGGGGGTATCTAGTTATACTATAATGCTATTAGAATGCAAAAATACAAAGATCTAGAGAATAAAACTCTAAGTTTCTTTGTGTTTTTTTCTAACTTTACAAAAGTAAAATAAAGAAGGAGGATATTATGAAAAGAAAAGGTTTTACTTTAATAGAATTACTAGCGGTAATAGTAATACTAGCTATAATCGCACTAATAGCAACGCCAATAGTACTAGATATAATAGAAGATAGTAAAAATTCAAGTATCAAAAGAAGTGCAGAACTATATTTATTACAATTAAAAAATGAGATAGTACGTTATAACATGACACATTCAAGTTCTAACTTTAATCCAACGGAATGTATGGTACAAGGAGATGACGTTTTAATATGTAATGGTATATCACTTAAAGTACAAATAGATGGAGATAAACCAGACGCTGGTAGTAAAATATTTTTATCAAATGGAAGTGTAACAGGATTAGAAAATTTTAAAATAAATTCTAAAAGTTTAATATATGAAAACGGTAAAATAAAAGAAGGAAAAGGTACTGCTTCAAAACTAATTTGTGAAGCTGTAACAGTAGCAACTACAGGTAATGTACCAACAGGAGATTTTAACTACGGAGATGAGTATACTTGCCAAGTAGGAGACAATTATACTAATACATTTTTTGTGTTAGAAAATAATACGGATACAGTAAGTTTAATCATGAAAGAAAATTTTACTGATTCATATGTATCAAAGATGTTAGCTTGGTGTACCGATGGTGGTAGCGATGGCAGTACTTGCAAAAATATAACAACAACAGGTGTGGATGCTCCAAATGAAAAAGATTATTTAGGACACATAAAAAGTATTTTTAATAAAAAAGATTTGACAGTGAGTTTTCCAACATATAATCATATATACAAGGCAGCTGGGAATAAAGATTCCGATATACCAATCTGGTTATATGATTATTTAGATGGGACAGTACATTCAACAGCAGATGTTAGTGGTTATTGGACTACCACCCTTGAGACTGATTCCTCTGCCAATGCTTGGTATGTGAGTTTTATTGGCATAATGTACAGTAACTACCCTGTTGACAATTTCAGTTATTTTGGTCTTCGTCCAGTTATAACAATCCCAAAGACTCTGTTAAAATAAAGGTATTAAATTTCTATGATGTATCATAGAAATTTTTTTAAAAACAATATAAAATAATTATATGAAATTTATAAATAATATAAAAAAGATATAATTTTCTTTTAAAATATAGTATAATTATTTAGGGGATTTTATGGATGAGTTTAATAAAGTACTAGAATCTAAAAGTAATGAAGTTTTTCTAAATTATTTTCAAAACGATTATAATTGTGTTTTTGTTATAGAAAATAATTTGTTTTGGAAGAATATAGATATTATTGTAAAAAATTATAAAAACATAACATTAAATTATATTATAAAAAAACTATTAAAAATTAATGTAAATTTTATTAATCCAAAAAATTTTATTAAATTAGTAAATTTAGGGTTTAGTAAGATTTTATGCGTAAATATTTTATCTTTTTTAAAAAAAAATAATATAAATTTAAATGAATATTTAAAGGCATGTTTTAAAAATAAAAGTTCTATTAATGTATTAAACTATTTAATATATGATGCTTGTTGTAATGAAAAATTTTTAGATATATATAATAATATCGATTATATTGTCTTAAACTTTGATAAACTTATAAGTTATATAGATTTATTTAAAAAGAATGATGAAGTTTATAATAAATTAACTGAATATATAAATAAGCACCAATATATTTATTTGAGAAATATTTTAAAATCTAGTTTAAATATTAATACAAAAAGAATAGAAGAAGAAAGAATAATGCCATATTTTAATGAAATAATAAAAGAGGTTTTAAAATATGAAAATGTTAATTGCTCTGATATAAGGTTAATAGGGGAAGGAGGCAGTTCTCGAGTTTATCAAATTGGTAATAAGATTTTAAAATTAGGGAGAGGTAGACTGGGTTTTAAAATTAAGAATAATAAAAGATTTTTACGCCCTTTATTGAGAGAGAAAGTTAACAGTGTATTTGATGGTACATTATTTTATATTGAAATAACGGAAAAAGTAGAAACTGATAATATTACTTATGAGGATGCCTATCAAATTTATAAAGAATTAAGAGATGAAGGTCTTGTTTGGATAGACTGTTATCCATCAAATATAGGAAGATTAGAAAAATCTAATAAAGTATATTTTGATAATCAAATTGATCCTGTTAGTAGTGCGATTAATTATAATGGTGATATCGATGATGAGTTAGGACAAGGAGAACTTGTTATTTTGGATAATGAATTAATATTTTCGGAAGAAGAATTTTTAGAAAAACTTGGTTTCAATTATGAAGACGATGAAAATATTTGTATATATGAAAAAAGATATCAAAAAGAAAGAAATAAAAAGACTATTAATTTTTAGTCTTTTATTGTATAATTAAGAAGGTGATTTTATGTTTGTAGATGAAGTTATAATTGAATTAAATGCAGGCCGTGGTGGGAATGGTTGTATGGCGTTTAGAAGAGAAAAATATATTGAGATGGGTGGACCATTTGGTGGAAATGGTGGACACGGTGGAAATATAATTTTTGAAGCTGATGAAGGTTTGAATACTTTAATTGATTTAAGATATAAAAAAATATATAAGGCAAAACAAGGTAATCATGGAGAAGGAAAAGCATGTAATGGTAAAAATGCAGACGATTTAGTTATAAAAGTTCCTGTAGGTACGGTAATAACAGATGTAGATACTAATTTAATAATTGGTGATTTAACAAAAAAAGGCGATAGAGTAGTGGCTGCTTATGGTGGTCGTGGAGGTAGAGGAAATATTGCTTTTGCAACTAAAAATAATCCAGCTCCAGCATTTTGTGAAAATGGTGAACCTGGAGAAGAAAAAAAAGTAAAAGTAGAACTTAAATTACTTGCAGATGTAGGACTTGTTGGTATGCCTAGTGTAGGTAAGAGTACTTTTATTAGTAAAATAAGTGCAGCTAAACCTAAAATAGCAGCATATCATTTTACAACTTTAACTCCTAATTTAGGTGTTGTAAAAACTAAAGATAATAGATCATTTGTAGTTGCAGATTTACCAGGTCTTATTAAAGGTGCATCTTTAGGAGAAGGATTAGGAGATAAGTTCCTAAAACATATTGAAAGAACAAGAGTAATCGCACATATTATTGATATGAGTGCCTTTGAAGGAAGAGATCCTGTTGAAGATTATAAAATTATTAATAAAGAATTAGGAGATTTTAATAAAAAAATATTAGATAAGCCACAAATTATAATAGCTAATAAAATGGATGTAGCAGGTTCAGAAGAAAACCTAGAAAGATTTAAAAAAGAAATTAATAAAGAGGTATATGAGATAAGTGCTGCAACTGGTAAAGGAATAGATGAAGTTTTAATAAAATTAGCAGATATGTTAGACAAAATAGAGAAACAACCTTTATATGAAGAAGAAAAATTTGAAAGTCATGTTTTATATAAATTTAAACGTGAACAACCATTTAAAATATATAAAGATGGAGATACATTTGTAGTTACTGGAGATGAAATTGAAAAGATTTTAAAAATGACATGGTTTGCTAGTGATGAAGCATTTATGAGATTTTCTAAAAAGTTAAGAAAACTTGGAATAGATGACAAATTAAAGGAAATGGGAATACAAGAAGGAGATACTGTACGAATTCTAGATTATGAATTTGAATATAAAGATTAAAATACTTGCAAAAAGTATTTTTTTCTTATATAATATATTTATAGAAAGTAGGATTATGTATGAAAGATAAAGGGTTCACTTTAGTAGAATTGTTAGCTGTTATAGTAATTATTTCATTATTAGCATTACTATCAGTAACTTCTATTACAAAAGTTGTTAAAAATAGTAAAAAAGATTTATATGATAATCAATTAGCTTTAATTAAATCATCTGCAGAAACTTGGGGAGCAGATAATATAGATAAATTACCTGATGGTGGTGAATGTAAATATATTACAGTTTTAGATTTAAAAGAGTATGGATTACTAGATTCAAAGCTAATTGATTCTAGAACTAATGAGCCTATTTCTGATACAATAAAAATAAAAATAACATCAAATAATACTGGTTATGGTACCTTAAATACAAAATATGAAATAGATCCAAAAGATGTAACAGGATGTTCACCTGTATATACTCCTGTTTGTACATTTACAGATTCAAATTCAAATAACGAAATTGATTTAAGTGATGAAGTTACATGTGGCCTTGAAAAATTTTATGTTATTGAAAATGTTAATGGTAGAATATCAATGCTTACAAAATTTCCATTAAATGTTGGAGATTCTAAGTATGGTGATGAAGAAGATTTAGTACAGAGTGATGATCATTTAAGTGAAGGTGTAACTGTATATAGACCTGTAAAATTTTCTGATACTAATTACTGGAAATATGATAAAATTAATCAATTTGTATATAATAATAAATCAAGTTTAATTGGGACTTATCTCGAAGAATATAAGACCTATTTAAAAGATCAATTAAATGTTAGAGTAATAAATGTTTTATTGATGAATTATGATCAAGCACTTGTTTTAGGATATAAATATAATACATCAACTAAAACTTCAACTTTTGATTCAACACTTACTTGGACTTCAGGATATTATTGGTTAGGTTTTGCAACTTCAACAACAGAAATAGCTGTTGTAAAAGGAGATGAAGGCCTTAGTACTTTATATAACGATGCTACATATTATGGTGTAAGACCTGTAGTTGAAATTTTAGAAAGTGATATAAATAGGGGTTAATTATGGCAAAGAGAGGTAGACCTACTAAAAAGGCAATTCAAAAGAAAAAGGCTTTTAGAAGAAAATGTAAACTAACTTTATTTTTTACTATCTTAGTTTTAATTGCGTTTTTAATAATTGCATATTATATGTTAAAGAATCAAGGTATAACACTTTGATTTTTTATATATTAAGAAATTGTTAGTTAAGCTAAAAATACAATATCTGTAAATTATACAATAAATTTTAGTTAAAAACAAAAAGTTCATTTTGATATAATTTTATCATCAAGAGATGATATCTATAAAGCATAAAATAAGAACCATATGTTCTAAATTTTAATAAATTTTCATATTTTTTCCAAATTTACTTGCTCTCTTTTTTTTATTCATGTTATAATATTTTTGTATGTTAAAAGGAGGATAATATGACGAAATATGTTTATGCCTTTAAAGAAGGTAACAAAGACATGCGTAACTTGTTAGGTGGTAAAGGTGCTAACCTTGCTGAAATGACAGGAATTGGACTTCCAGTTCCAAGAGGATTTACTGTTACTACTGAAGCTTGTATTAAGTATTATGATGATGGTGAAGATATTTCTAATGAAATTAAAAAAGAAATATTAGACCATTTGGAAGCTTTGGAAAGTGAAACAGGTAAAAAATTTGGAGATATGGAAAATCCATTGTTAGTATCTGTAAGAAGTGGTGCTAGAGCATCTATGCCAGGTATGATGGATACTGTTTTAAACCTAGGTTTAAATGATGAGGTAGCAAAAGGATTTGCTAAGGCTACAAATAATGCAAGATTTGTATATGATAGTTATAGAAGATTTATTCAAATGTTTGCAGATGTAGTTAAGGGATTCCCAAAGAGCTCTTTTGAAAGAAAATTTGATGTAATCAAAGAGGAAAAAGGAGTAGAATTTGATACAGAACTTACTGCTGAAGATTTAATGGAAGTTGTAGAAATTTATAAGGATGAATATAAAAATCATGCTGGAGTTGAATTCCCACAAGATCCAAAAGAACAATTAATGGAAGCTGTAAAAGCCGTATTCAGAAGTTGGAATAATGATAGAGCTATTACTTATCGTAGACTTAATGATATTCCATCTAGTTGGGGAACTGCTGTAAACGTTCAAGAAATGGTTTATGGTAACCGCGGTGATGACTGTGGTACAGGTGTTGCATTTACAAGAAATCCTGCTACAGGAGAAAAAGCACTATTTGGTGAATATTTAATGAATGCTCAAGGTGAGGATGTTGTTGCTGGTATTCGTACTCCACAACCAATCGCAACATTGAAGGAAACTATGCCAGAGTGCTATGATGAATTTGTTAAAATTTGTGGAATTCTTGAAGATCACTATAAAGATATGCAAGATATGGAATTTACTATAGAAAATGGAAAACTTTTCATGTTACAAACAAGAAATGGTAAAAGAACTGCTCAAGCTGCATTAAAGATTGCTGTTGATTTAGTAAATGAAGGAATGATTTCTAAGGAAGAGGCTTTACTTAAAGTAGAACCAAAACAATTAGATCAATTATTACATCCAAATTTTGATCAAAAGGCACTTAAAGAAGCTAAAGTAGTAGCTCAAGGTCTTGCTGCATCACCAGGTGCTGCAACAGGTAAAATTTATTTTACAGCTGAAGATGTAATGGAAGCTAGCAAAAATGGTGAAAGTGATATTTTACTTGTTAGACTTGAAACTTCTCCAGAAGATATTGAAGGAATGAATATCGCACATGGTATATTAACAATACGTGGTGGTATGACAAGTCATGCTGCAGTAGTTGCTCGTGGTATGGGTACTTGCTGTGTTTCTGGATGTGGTGAACTTGTAATAGATGAAGAAGCTAAGACGGTTAAAACAAAAGATGGTAAAGTATATCATGAAGGAGACTGGATGAGCTTAGATGGTTCTACTGGTAATGTTTATGGTGAACAAGTTAAAACTGTTGCTCCTGAAATAAGTGGTGATTTTGAAACATTTATGGGATGGGCTGATAGTGTTAGAAGACTTAAAGTTAGAACTAATGCTGATACACCAAGAGATGCAATTCAAGCTCGTAAATTTGGTGCTGAAGGAATTGGTCTTTGCCGTACAGAACACATGTTCTTTGAAGAAGAAAGAATATTTAACTTCCGTAGAATGATAGCTGCAGATACAGTTGAAAAACGTGAAGAAGCTCTTGAAAAAATCTTACCATATCAAAGAAAAGATTTTGAAGGATTATTTGAGGCAATGGAAGGAGATCCAGTTGTAATTCGTTACTTAGATCCACCATTACATGAATTCTTACCTCATACAGATGAAGAAATTAAACCTTTAGCAGAATCTTTAGGTATGAGTTTTGAAGCTTTAAAAGAGAGAGTTGAATCATTAAAAGAATTCAATCCAATGATGGGACATCGTGGATGTAGACTTGCTATTACTTATCCAGAAATTGCAAGAATGCAAACTAGAGCTGTTATTGAAGCTGCAATCAATGTAAATAAAAAAGGAATGAATGTTACTCCTGAAATAATGATTCCACTAGTTGGAGATGTTAATGAACTTAAATATGTTAAGAAAGTAGTAACTGATACTGCAGATAAAGTTATAGCTGATGCTGGAGTTAAATTAGAGTATCATGTTGGTACTATGATTGAAATACCAAGAGCAGCTGTAACAGCTGATGAAATAGCTAAAGAAGCAGAATTCTTCTCATTTGGTACAAACGATTTAACTCAAATGACATTTGGATTCTCAAGAGATGATGCTGCTAAATTCTTAAATGAATACTATGCTAAAGGAATTTTTGAAAATGATCCATTTGCTAAACTAGATCAAAATGGAGTTGGAAAATTAGTAGAAATGGCTGCTAAATTAGGAAAACAAACTCGTCCAGATATCCATATGGGTATATGTGGAGAACATGGTGGAGAACCAAGTAGTGTTGAATTCTGCCATAGAGTAGGTCTTGATTATGTATCTTGTAGTCCATTTAGAGTTCCATTAGCTCGTCTTGCTGCTGCACAAGCTGTAGTAAAAGAAAAAGAAAATTAATAGTTTTAAAAGTTTTAAAAGTCAAAATATATATTTTGACTTTTTTGTTTAGGTAAAATGAAAAATAAAAAAATTAGATAGTATTTATTATAATAATGGAGTTTTAATTTGATTTATGATATAATACTTGTGCAAATAATCTATATTAATCCTACATTCAATATGTAGATGATTTATTAAAAAAATGTGAATGTAAGATAAATTTATTGAAGTTTTAGGAGATGATTTTATGGGTAAGTTGTCAAATATGATGTATATGATTGATTTGTTAAATACCGGAAATATGTATACAATAAAAGAATTATCAGAAAAAATAGGGATAACAGAAAGAATGGTAAGATATTATAAGGATGAAATTTGTAATAATGGTATTGCTATTGAATCATTTAAAGGTCCTAATGGTGGATATTTTATGATAGATAAAATTAAAAATTATACAAATATCAATAAATATGACATTCAGCTGCTAGATAGCATTTATGAAATATTGTTAAAAAACGATTTTAAATATTTATATAAATATAAAGAATTTTTAGATAAATCAAAGAAAATGTATTCGATTTATGAAGAAAAGAGTAAATATATTTTAAATGTGGATATAAATTCCCCTGGGGAAATAGAAAAATTAATAAAAACAGCTATAAGTAAAAATGAAAAAATAGAAATAATCTATAATAATATAGATGGTAAAAACTTTAAAAGAATTATTCATCCTATCTATATATTCAAATATAATAATAATTACTATGTAACTGCTTTTTGCGAATTAAGAAATACTATAAGACATTTTGAGCTTAATAGAATTACAAATGTAAAATAAAAAAGACAGAATATTTCAAAATAGTGTGTTATAATTAATTTGAACGGGGGAGTGTATATGAATAATAATTATACTTATATTGATTTTGATGGAGTTATACTTGATTCTGAAGAAAGAATGCTAGATAGAAAATATAACGCAGGTTTTCATGATCATAAAAATGAAAAGGAATTTGATGACTATTTTAATTATACTAATTCACATCTTGAGGAATGGGATTATATTATAAGGAAAGCTAATCCGATAAATAATTCTGTTGAAATAATAAAGGAATTGGAAAGCTTGAAGAAGAGAATAGCAATTTTAACAAAAATTCACACACTATATGAAATGAAAGTTAAAATTGAAGATATAAGATATAATAGAAAAATAAAATGTCCTGTAATTTTTGTCCCACCAGGTGTAAAAAAACATGACGTAGTAATACCAAATGGGCAATTGCTTATTGATGATTCAAAAAAAAATATAAAATTATGGATTGATAATGACGGCAAAGGTTTAGTTTTTGACAAATTAATTAGTAAAAACACCGATTATAAGGTTAAAAGTTTAGAATTTTTAATTAAGAGGTAAGTGTATGGATAATGTGTTATTATTTCAAAATTATAAGAAATCACTTGAACAAAAATATAATGCAGTATGTTTTGATATTGATGGTACTCTAACTACAAAGAATTCAAAATCTATAGATTGTAGAGCAATAAATATGATTATTGATTTATTAAAGAAAAAAATTCCAATTGTGTTTATTACAGGGCGTGGAAAAACTGGATTGGATGATATAAAAAATGATATATATAAAGATATTATGAAACATAATGATATTACCGATACTGATATAAGAAGAGTATATGCTTTGACTAATGATGGAGCAAGATTATTTTACAGTTTAGGTTCATCACCACATGAATTTTTAGCATCTAATATTTACATTTCTACAAATGAAGAATTAAAGGAATTAGAAAAAGTTAACGACTCAATACTTGCGTTAAAAAAGAGTAAAGCCTATGGTGAAATTTTTAATTTAAAGTATTCTAAAGACCAAGAAAAAAACAAAATTATAAATATAAGAATGGTATTTGATATTGAAGATTCTAATTTAATTGATTTAATATTTGAACAAATTCAACTTTATATAACTCATAATAAATTCCACGGTATACATTTAACTAGAGGAATATACAAAAATAAAATAGTTTTTCAGTTAGGCACTGCTACAAAAGATAAGGCAATAGAGAGAGCTGAGTTATTAATTGGAGTTCCTAGAAATTCTATGATGCGAATTGGTGATTGTGGGGATTTAAAAGGAAATGACTATGCTATGCTTAACTGTAAACAAGGCTATAGTGTAGATAAAACAAGTGGATCCATAGATTCTTGCTTTCCGGTATTTGATAATCAAGGCAGTATAATAAAAGGAGTAGATGCGACATTATCACTAATAAAACAGGCAAAAATATTACCGACTGTGTGCCTAGAAAAAGCTGATAAAAATAGCTATAGATATCATTTTGCATTAGTTGAAAAAAATATAGTTTTGGGAAGAAATAAATTATTAAATAAATATAATAATTTAATAAATACTAATTTTAATGAAAATAATGGAATAAACAGTTTGTTTGATAAATGTAGTGGTAGTATTATAATTCCTATGTATGAGTGGGAATTGTCAGAGAATACAGCTTTGAAAACATTTTGGTCAACAACACATAATGGATGCTATATTTACTTAATTAGAGATAATAATAATTACCTCTTAAGAGGTTCAAGTACATATTATTATTTTATTTCAAACAGAATTAGTAATAATGGTAAAGATATTACCAGTAAAGCAAATATCGTAGATTGGTACAATAATTATTTATCATTTCTATCAAATTCAATACCAGCAATTTTGCTTACAGACAATATAAATAGTTTGACAAATAGAAAACTATTGCTAGGAATTTTAGACAATTGTAGAAATATTTTATTAATTTTGCTAAATCATGATTTGGTTTCAAGTAATACTAATAAAAATATTATATTAAACATTTCATCATCTGATGAAAAAAATGCTTTTGAAATATATAATGCTTTGTTTAAAATAGAAAATTATATGAATAAGATTTGTTTTTGGCCAAATTATATTATAGCTAAAGAATACATTATTGAAAGTATAAATCAAACTATCGAAGTTTTAAACAAAAATTTCAGACAAGAATTACAATTGACGGATAAAGTTGATTATTCAAAAGACTATAGAGCTTATAGAGAAATCGATAATTTTGCAGAAAATTACATTGCTGTTTCTTTGTATAATGAAAAAAGTAATAATAATAAATTAATAAATGCCTGTGGTTTAAGTTATGGTGGTATAGAATTACCTATACTTGCAAAAATAATCAATAAAAATAAAATTGAAGAAGTATTGTTATTAAAATTTAATAAAGATGTATCAGGTTATGCAACAAAACAACTTATAGATTTAAGAAATTTTAATATAAATGATTTTGGCGGATTAATTAATTGTGATAAATTTGCAAATACCAATTTAGATCTATTTGATGATAATGTTTTAACAGGTAAAACGTTACAATTAGCTATCAATTCATTATATGATTATGACATTAATGTTAATAGTATTTGTATTGTTAGGTACCCTAGTATTAATAGAATAGATCAAATGTTTTTGGATAATCCTTCAGCAGTTGATTATAATTTGTTTTTTAATTATATATATGGTTTATGTTTTAATAGTCCTTATAGTTGGAAAGATGATAGTTGGAAGAAGAAAAATGGAAAATTTGATTATACTGATGCATTAGGTGTATTTGATTTAAATAGGAAAAAGATTATAGAATGTTTAATTAAAAATCATGATTATAGTGTAGAAAGCGAAGTAGGAGAATATAAAAGGAGATTAATTAAATGAAACAAAAAATAAATATAAATAATTGGTCTAGAGAAAAAACATTTCAAATTTTTAATAACTTTGATGATCCATATACAGGAGTTACTACAAGGTTAAATATTACTAATTTAGTAGAATTTGTAAAAAATACCAATGTTTCATTTTACGGTACGATGCTATATTTTGTTCTTATGTCATTAAATGAAATAGAGCATTTTAAATATGGATATGGTAGGGATGAACAAGATAATTTAAATATTTATAAATATGATGAAGTTGCTGCAACTGCAACAGTTTTAAATAAAATAGGTGAACTTAATTTTACAAGATATATTAAATTTACTAATGATTACATAAAATTCATTAAAGAATTTTATGGAGCTAAAAGTGATGCTGAAAACAATGTTGAGTATTATAAAATACCGAATCAAGATAATATGAATAAAATTCAAGTTACCTGTTTACCTTGGATTAGGTTTAGCAATTTTAAAGATTCAATAAACAAAGCAGAAAAATCAAGCAAGCCTAAAATATGTTGGGGGAGAATATTATAAAATAAATAATGAGTACTTTATTGATTTTTCATTATTAGTAAATCATGCATTTCAGGATGGCATACATATCGCAATGTTGATTAATGGATTACAAAGCAACATTTCTAATATAAATTTAAAATTTCAATCAAAGGAGTTACAAAATGTTAAAAAAAAGTCGAAGAATAAGTTTTAATAAAAAAATATTTAATTATTATATCTATTATCCAAGTATTGTTAAAGAAAATATGCCAGTATTAGTTTTTCTACATGGAATAGGTGAATGGGGAAATAATCTTACTGATATTGAAAAATATGCTTTGCCTAAGTATATGAATAAGTTTGATATTCCATACATTGTAATTGCACCTCAATGTCATGAAAATAATTTTTGGGATTACCATTTGAGGGATGTAGAAAAAGTATTAGAAATTGAGTATAAAAAATTTAGATTTGATAAAAATAATATTTTTATATTAGGTTCGAGTATGGGAGCATATGGGGCATGGAATTATTTATTACAAAGACCTAATTTATTTAAAGGTATTATTTCAGTAGCTGGTGGTATAATGCTTCCAATAGATCAAGTTTTATTGCCAATAAAAGAAAAAGCAATTTTGATTTATCATGGAGATAATGATAACGTTATAAATTTAAGTCAAAGCATAACAGCTTACAATAAGCTAAAGGATATTGGAGCAACCAATATTGAATTAAGAATTGTGAAAGGAGATAATCATTATCTCACATCACACGCATTTAAAGATGAATATTTGTATGAATGGTTAAAGAAAAATACGAAAGGATGTTAGTAAAATGAGAGTAGTAAGTATAGGAGATCTTGTAACTGATTATTATTATAAAAATGATAAATTACTAGGCATAAATGGCGGAATGACGTCACACAATATAATTGCTAATTTAGCAAAAATAGGAATAAAAACTTCAGTATTTGGCGTATGTGGAAATGATATTCAAGGAAAGATAGCAACTAAAAGTTTAGAAATCTTAAAAGTAGATATAAGTAATATAAAAATCTTGGATGATGTTAGAACTAGATGTTTCCATGTCTCATATCATGATGAGAATGGGAAATTAATCTTTACTTCAAGAAAGAGATGCCCTTTTTGCAATAATAAAAAATGGTATGATGAAAGTTTGTTAGATACCGAATTTATTCTTTCTAATATTAAAACTGATGATATTTTAGTTTTTGATAATCTAAATAACAAAAATCAAATAATTATTGACAATACTAATAATAAAAAAGTAATTGATTTGGGACAATATTTTGAATTTGATGAAATGGAAAATAAAGAAATATTAAAGAGATTAACAAATAAATTTGAAATAATTAATTTTAACGAAAGAGTTACTAAATACCTTTTAAATAGATTGAATTTAAAGAATGATAATGAATTATATAATATTATCAAGCCAAAATTAATGACTATTACTCGTGGTGAAGATGGCGCAACTTTTATAAATAAAGATGGAGTATATAATTTTAATTTGATAACTAAAGGCAGTGTTGTTGATTCAACAGGTGCAGGAGATGCTTTTATTTCTAGTATAATAAATGATTGCATTAAAAACAATTTTGAATATGTTCCTAGTTTATTTGAAAAATGGTATAAAAATTCAAATCGACTTACTAAAAAAGTTGTTTCTAAGATGGGTGCAAGAGGACATATTAATACATTGTTTAAAATAAAAAAAATAAAAAATGAGTGTACATGTAATGAATTTGAATATATAGAGAAAAAAAGAATAAAACGTTGCAACATAAATATAAACAATTTAGAAACAAGACTTATTAATGCTGTTAATTCAAATGTAAGTAATAAGTTAGATGATATAGGTTTTAATGGCGATAGCAATTGTTTATTTATTGGTACAGGTGGTTCATATGCTGGTGCTAAATTTGCCTCTAAAGTTGTTAATATGTTGTATGGTTGTAACACCTATTCAATGTATCCAAGAGATGTTATATATAGAAATAATGATAATATTAATAAAGCTATTTTATTTTCTTATTCAGGAACAACAAGTGATATTATTAATAGTATTACTAATTTTGATAACAATAACATTTATCTCATTACTAAAGGTGAATTGCAGAATATTGTAACGAAAACCAACATATTAAGAAAAAATATACTAAATTATAAAACACCATCAAGTAAGGTAAAAGAACGTGGCTTTTTATCATTTGAGGGAGCCGTTGCACCTGCAGCACTTTTCTTAAAATATTATTATAGCAAAATTGATTCAAATTTTGATATATGTAATTTTATTAAAACCTCAATAAATTATTGGAATATTGAGATAGACAAATTATTTAATAAAAGCATAGTTAAGCAATTAAAGAAAAGAGGAATAATAAATATTTTTAGAGGTGACTTTGCTGATACTGCAAGTTATGATTTAGAAAGTAAAATTATAGAATCAGGAGTATTTAATTGTATAATCCATGAAAAGAAAAATTTTTCTCATGGTAGATTTATTAACTATGAAAATCTGGAAAATAACTATTCGATTTATTTTAAACAATCAAATACTAGTAAATATGAAACAGAATTGTTAAACTATCTTGGACCAAACACTATAGTTGTAGAAAGTAAATATAATAATATTTTGGCTGAGTTTGATTTACTTATAGCATCCCAATTTATTATATATTATATTGGTAAGTATTTGGACATAGATGTTTCTAAACCAAAATATACTGAAGCTGCACTTAAAATATATTTTTATAAAGGTGATTTATAAAAACTAAAAGTAAGGTGATTGTATGAATTATATAAAACAAACATTGAGTAATAATAAAAAAATTATATTTCTATATATTCTATTGGGAATATTTTTATCGGTTCTAGGAACGTATAACATTAAATTATTTCAAATTATATTAGATAAATTTAATATGGGAGATTTAACTTTCAAAATGATAATTTTGTACGGCTTTCTGATGATAATGTATATAATTTTTTCCTATTTAGAAAATTATCCAAGTGTTTATTTGCAAAATAAATTATATTTAGATTTTAAACTTTCGGCACTGAAAAAAGTATCTAAGATAGATTATTCAAAATATCAAAAATTAGGTTTAGGTAAATTAACTCAAAAAGTCGAAAATGGATCTGTAGCAACAAGAGATGTAGTATATGAATTTTATTTTAGAATTTTTAGGGAATTGTTGCCTACAATGATATCTAGTTTAGTTTTTATATTTATGATTGATTTTAAAATTGCATTAGTTGTTTTTATAGGGTATATATTAGTTTTTATAATAACTAAAATTATAATAATTAAACTTTATAAACTAAAGGAAAGTATTGTAGAAAACGAAGAAAATATGAATAAATATTTAATTAGAGGTTTTCAAGAATTAATATCTTTCAGAATTAATAAAAAATATAGAAAAGAAATAGAAAAATGTAATGATAATATAAACGAAATTGTTAATAATAAAATAAAGATAACTTTAGTTCATGAAACTTTTTTTACAATATTTGCATTATTAGTTGGGATTATAAAAATAACTGTTCTTATATATGCAATATTATCAAATAAGTTATCTATAGGATCAGTAGTAGCATTAATAACTTTATTAGGTAAAGCTTATGAACCAATCGCTATTTTTAATGTTATATATGTTGATTATAAACTTGATAAAATTGTGATGAATAGGTATATAGAATTTTTGAATTTGGATGATGATATGCAATTAACAAATGGTAAAAAAGTTAAAATTAAAGATAAAAACATTATTATTGATTCTTTAAAATATAAATATAATAAAAATTTAGTTTTGAAAGATATAAATATGGAAATTATGTCAAAGAAAAAAATTGCTATAGTTGGATCTAGTGGTAGTGGTAAATCTACAATATTAAAATTAATATTAGGCCTTTTAAAACCAACAGCTGGGAAAGTATATATTGGAAAAGATAAGTTACAAAGTATCAATTTAAATACCTTATATGACTCTATTTCATATGTTTCTCAAGAATCTCCACTATTTGATGGAAAACTAAGGGAAAATATAATATTTGATCAAAATATTCCAGATAAAGAAATTATCAAAGTATTAAAAAAACTAAATTTATCTGAATTCTATAATAAGTTGGAAAATGGTTTAGATACAGAAATAGGTGAAAAGGGAATTCTTTTGTCGGGTGGAGAGAGACAAAGGATAGCCTTAGCAAGATTATTTTTTGACAATTCTGATTTAATAATTTTGGATGAGGCCACTTCTGCACTAGATAATCAAAATGAAATGATAGTTTTAAATTTACTTTTAGATTGCTTAAAGAATAAAACAGTTATTTTAGTAACTCATAGAGTAGATTTGTTAAAACAATTTGACAGTATATATGTAATTAAAGATGGTATTGTTGTAGAAAATGGTAATTATAATGATTTAAATAAAAAAGATACACTTTTTTATAAAATAGGTAAAAAGTTAGGTAATGAATGAGTATAATTAATCGAGAAAACTTTAAATATATATTGAAGTTTTCTTTTCTTTTATGTTAAAATATTCACAAGGAAGTGATTGTATGGATTTGTTATTCGCAACAGGTAATGAAAATAAATATAATTTAATGAAACGTAGACTATCTAGTTTGGATGACATAAATGTTTTAATGCCTAAACAAATTGGAGTTAAAATAAATGTTGTAGAAGATGGAAAAACAGCAGAGGAGAATGCTATAAAAAAAGCTCAAGAGTATTATAATAAAACAGGTATGGCAGTTATAGCTGAGGATTCTGGACTTTATGTAGATAAATTTAATGAAAATATGCAACCTGGATTATTTGTAAGAAGAGTAAATGGTAGAGAAGATTTGACTGATCAGGAAATTTTAAATTATTATATAAATTGTTTAAATATGGTAGATGGAGAGAGTTTAGCTCATTACCAAACTGGTGTAGCTTTAATAGATACTGATGGGAATATTTATTCGATGACAATAGATGAGGAGCCATTTTTATTTACTTCAAAAATGAATCAAAAAGATACAGTATCAGGTGGTACATTAGACTCAATTAGTTATGATATTAAAAATAAAAAGTATTTTAATGAATTAAATAATGATGAAAAACAACAAAGATATGAAAGAATAGACCAAGAAACTTTAAAACTTGTTAGTAATCTGAAAAAACATATAAAATGATTGATTTATTTCAATCTTTTTTTTATAATATTTTTGGTGATTACATGAACAAATCTGAATTAAGAAAATATTATTTAAATCTTAGAAATAGTTTAACAAATAGTGATTATAAATCTAAAATAATAGTAGAAAAAATATTAAATGAAAAAGAGTATAAACAATCACAAACTATAGGTGTTTATAGTTCATTTAAAAATGAAGTTAATTTAAATTCTTTAATAGATTTCTCGGTAGAAAATAGAAAAATAGTTTGCCTTCCAATAGTATTGGATGATTCTAATATGATATTTTGTAAAATAAATTCAAGAGAAGATTTAATAAATATTAATAAATATAAAATAAAAGAACCGTTGTTAGATAAATTAAACATAATAAATTCAAAGGATATAGATCTTATAATAGTTCCGGGTATTTGTTTTGATACAAATAAAAATAGAATTGGCTTTGGTAAGGGGTATTATGATAAATATTTGAAGAATTCTAATTCATATAATATTGGAGTTTGTTATGATGAACAACTTCTTAAAGATTTTTATATAGAAAATAGTCCCTTTGATATAGCTTTAGATGAGGTAATAACTGATAAAGTTAAAATTAAATAATTTTGACTTTATTATTAATTAATGATAGAATATAGCACGTAGAAAAGGGATGTAATATGATTAGCAATGAATTATTAGAACAAATTATATATTTATCAGAAAAAGGTATATTAGTTGATAAAAATCTAATAAATCATATAGTTTTAGATGAAATAAATAATTCTGATTATATTACTAAAGATATTTTTTCTGGTTTAACTTTTGAAAAAATATATGAAAAAGATATAATGTGTTTGTGCAACACATTAAAAGGTATAATAACTGTTGATTTAAATAAATTATATAAATATCATAGAAGAACAGAAAACGTGCTATATACTAATTTACAAATAGTAAGATACGTATTACATGAATTAGAACACTTAAAAGAAAAATATAAATCTACTAAAGATGATACAACTAAATTACTTTTAGATATATCTAATCCAGATATAATGTATGATATTTATAAAAGTAAATTATTGAGTAAAAAAAGAAAAGATAAAAAAGTAGATAAATTATATTTTAAATTATATAATTTTATACCTGGTGAGAGAATAGCTGATATAGATTCCTCATTAAAAATATTAAAGAGTGTTAAATCCTATCCAAAAAATTTAAATATACATAAAAAATTAGAGAAAGATTATATAAATAATTTATATAGTGGATATGTTAAGGTATTTAAAGGTAATATGTTTAATGTACCATTAGAAGATTATTTATATAATATAAATCAAGAAAAATATTTATATGATTTTAAATTTTATTCTAGTGATAAAAAAGAATTTTATGATAATGTAACTAAATTATATAGTATAGAAGATAAAATGAGGTTTGGTTTACCAATAACGATTGATGAATCAAAAGTTATAAGTAGTAGAAATAGGTGATATATTGGAACTTAATGAAGTAATATTTGTAAATAGTTTACCTAGTGTTGATTTACATGGATTTGATAGAGATAGTGCTCGCGTTAAAGTAAAAGAATTTATTCATGATAATATAGTTTTAAAAAACGAGATAGTATGTATAGTCCATGGAATTGGTAGTGGCATATTAAAAGAAGAAGTACATCTAACTCTTAAAAAAAATAAGAGTGTTATCGACTATAAATTATTTTATAATAATAATGGGTGTACAATAGTTAAATTAAAAATATAGGAGAATTTATGAGTAATAGTGAATTTAGTAAAAGAAGAATCAACGATAATTTTTATACAAGATTAGTTAATTTATATAAAACTGGTAAATATTCTAATTTTTTGAAAGCATCAGAAAAGTTTATGAGTTATTGCGATAATGGTAAAAAAATACTACTTATGAGGGCTAAGGCTTATAGAGAATTAGAAATGTATAATGAAGCATTAAATGAACTTTCAAAAGCTATTAAATATAAAGATAATGAGTATGCTATGCTAGAATTATATTTATTATATTATCACTTAAATATGTACAATGAAGCTTTAGAACTTCTTCCAATGTTATATGGTAAAGAGGGAATAAAAGGTCATTCACTTGCTATATCTGAATTAGTTATGAAAAAACAATTAGGAATGTATTGTAATTTTAAAATGGGCGATAGATGTGATATGTTAAAAAGTCAAATACAAAATTATGATTCAAATCTAGCTTTAGAACATATAAGTGATCATATATCAAGTAATGAAGATAATAATCAGGTTTATTTTAACAAGAATATTGATTTAGAATATTTATTTAATATAGTAAGAGATCAAATAGATAATAAAAATAAAGCCAATAAAAGAGATATGTTGGAAGTGCATTATTTTAGTGTTTCAAATATAGGAAGTAGTGCTGGAGATTTGTATAATTTTATAAAAGTTGTAGTAGTTCCAAATACAAATGATATTATAACAATGTATCCAACAAATGATGTAGATGCAAAACATATAACAGTTCTTAAATATGAATATGATAAGTTATTTAAAGATAAAATAAGTACAAATAAAAAATCTCAAATAGATAAATTCTATAGTAAATATAAAATATAGGTTATTGATTAATCTATATTTTTTTAGTATAATTAATATAGAAGAAAGATAAATAAAAGGGGTATCTGGTTATACAATAATTACATTGCAGTGTGTAAATAGAAAGAAGAATAATATGAAAAAAGGATTTACATTAATAGAACTTTTAGCTGTTATAGTAATATTAGCTATAATCGCACTTATAGCTACCCCAATAGTATTAGATATAATAACAGATAGTAAAGTAGCTGCAAAAGAAAGAAGTATAGAGAATATAGAAAGAGCAGCTAAACTTTATGTAGTATCAGAATATGAAACAAAAAATGAATCAGCTCCAAGCATAATAACAATAGGAGAATTAAAAAGTAAAGGATATATACAAAATACAGAAGAAGATGAAAACAAAAAAGTATTTGTATATATGAATGATACAGACTATTTATTCTATTATGAAGGAAGAGACAATTTAAAAGATTATAAAACATTAAAATCATTAATAGAAAGTGATACAAAACATATAAAGAAAAATGTAGTAGTAAATGGAAATACAGTAAATAAAATATATGGAACTAAAGCAGAACAACTTACTATGAATAACTATGTACTATATTCAGGACAATTATGGGAAGTAGTAGAGATAAATGATACAAATAATACAATTAAGTTAGTATCACCTGTATCATTAACTTCTATTGCTTATGGAACAACAAATGATTGGAACTCATCCTGGGTAAAGAAATGGTTAAATGAATATTTCTATAGTAAACTAGAGAGAACAGACTTAATTAAAGAAACAGAGTTTTGTATAGATCCTGTGGATGTAACACCAGATTCATATACAAAGATGACAACATGTACAAATAAAGTAACGGAAAAAGTAGGGTTATTAACATATGAAGATTATATATATGCAAAAGATGCTAGTACAATTCAAGATGGAGGCTCATACCTAGATGAAAATGAATTATCATGGCTTATAACCCCAACTCATAATGAAACAAATCAAATATGGCACACTCATTATACAAATCCAAGTACTTTATTATTAACATCATATTACACGAATACATTTGGTCAAGGAGTAAGACCAGTAATAAGTATAAAAGATAATGTATTAGTAAAGAGTGGAACAGGAACAAGATCTAATCCATATATATTAAGTAGTGAAAGAAATTTAAAAAAGAATAGAAAACTTAATTTAGGAAAAGTAGGAGATTATGTATATATAGATGAATCAAATAATCCATATGCAACAGAGATAAATGAAACATATGTTAAAAATGTTGTTAATAAGACAAATACATCAAAAGTAAGATATAGAATAGTAGATATAAATGGTGATGGGAGTATAAAAGTAGAAAGAACAGATGTATTAAAAAAATTACCAGAAACAGTAGCAATGAAATCTGGGATATATATACCATTTTACAGTTTAGACTCTGGAGCAGGAACAACGAGTTGCTTATATTCATCAGAAAAGAAGTATGGAGAAAATAGTATAACTAGTGATAATTATTATACAGGCGGATGTACAAATCATAATAGATTTGACTTAATGGAAGGCGAAGGAGACTTTGAAATAAATACAGGAGAGAACTTACCATATTATTTAAATAACGCAACAAATAGTTTTTATAATTGGTATAGTGATAAAACAAAGAGTATGATAATACCAACAATGATCAAATTAAAACAAAGTGGATATGCAAGAGATTATGAAAATTTAGTAGAAGAAGTAGAGACAACACTTAATGTAGTATTGCCAAGTTGGGGAGAGATGTATACAGGAAATGATTTAAATATTAGTTACTGGTATACAAATAGATGGGGAGGTTCATCTATCAGTATGTCATTTGTGGACGTTACTGGGATGGGTTATGGAGCATACTCTGCTAACCCAAGGCTTGCAATACGCCCAGTTATTACATTATCAAAAAATGTTTACGTAACAAATGGTAATGGTTCAGCCAATAGCCCTTACATTTTAGGCATGTAAAAAGTGAATACTATTCACTTTTTTTCTTGTTTATACCAATCATACTTCCTAACATGCACGATGAAATAAGTATAATATAAAATAAAATGCTTTTTAATTTAAACTCTCTATCAAGAGCTAAAAAGTTAAATATGATAATAAATATAATAAATACCAAGCCTAGTTTTAATCCTTCTAACCATCCTTTATTTTTTGAAGTTTTCCCAAATTTAAATCCACCCATAAATATAGATAATATAGGTATTAGTATTTTAAATATTTCTAAAATTTTATCACCTAATATATTGAAATAATTAAAAAAAGTTATAATAAATGTTAAACCTAAGAAAAAGCATATTACCCATAAAAAAGAAATACCCAAATTTTTTATATAATTCATCAAATCACCTATTAATTATTATTCAATTGAATAAAAAATTATACCATTGTTCAATATATATTAGGTGATACTATGTATTTTACTTTGATATTTAAAACAGTTTTTATGTATTTCTTTATTATTCTCGTTTATAGATTGATGGGAAAAAAAGAAGTAGGACAACTAAGTATAATAGATTTAATTGTATCAATACTAATAGCAGAATTAGTAGCACTTTCAATAGAATCTTCAGATAAGAGTATATTAATATCTGTAGTTCCAATTTTAGTTTTAGTAGGTGTACAAATCTTTATTAGTTATATAACTTTAAAAAATGAAAAAATAAGGGATATAATAGATGGAAAACCTACCATAATAATAAAGAATGGGAAATTAAATTTTACTGAGATGTCTAAGATTAGATATTCGTTAGATGACTTATTAATACAATTAAGGTTGCAAGGTGTTAAAAGTATAGAAAAAGTAAAATATGCTGTGTTAGAGAATAATGGTAATTTATCTGTTTTTAATGATAATTCGGATTATCCATTACCATTAATTCTTGATGGTGTCATTGACTTTACAGTTTTAAAAGAAATAAAAAAAGATTATAATTGGTTAAATAGTGTTTTAAAATCAAGAAAAGTTGATATCGATGAAGTTTTTTATGCCTTTTATACAAATGGAAAAACATTTATTATTAAGAAATCTGAACTTTTGTAGTTGAAAAAAATTTTTATATGTGATATTATTTATATAGTAAGGAGCGGTATTATGGATACAAATACTACTGTGAATGTAGATGAACCTAAGAAAAAAGAATCAATATTATTTAAAAAATTGGATTTAGCATTTGTTTATGTATTTATATTTATATTTGGTATGATAATTGTATTTGTTATGACATCATATCTAAATAACAAAGTAAAAGAGTTTACTGAGACTTCTATTGCATCAGCAAGTAATAAATAAGAATTATGTTGTGCTTTACACTACATAATTTTTTTTGTTCTTTTTTTTTATAAAAGTATTTACAAAAACTAATAAAAAAGTTATAATTGTGGTACAAGGTGTCAGAAAGTGGTAAAAAGTGGAGTGATTCGTATGTTTATGGGAGAATATCATCATAACATTGATGCTAAAGGTAGAATTATTGTACCTGTCAAAGTTAGGGATGATTTAGGAGACAATTTCATAGTTACAAGAGGATTAGATGGATGTTTATTCCTATATCCAAAAGAACAATGGAATGTTATTATAAATAAATATAAAGAATTACCAGATACAAAAGATAAACGACAATTTATGAGAATATTTTTATCAGGAGCAACACTTTGTGAATATGACAAACAAGGAAGAATCAATATCCCAAAACCCCTAATTGACTATGCAGGCCTTGACAAAGATTGTATTATAATTGGAGTAGATGAGAGACTAGAAATATGGAGTGGAAAGAATTGGGAAGAGTTTATTGATACTAATGAAGAGAATATGTCTTCAATAGCAGATAAACTTTTTGCAAGTGAGTAATATGCATAAATCAGTTTTGTTAGAAGAATGTATAGATAATTTAAATTTAAAAGATGATAGTATTATAGTCGATTGTACACTTGGTTATGGTGGTCATAGTAGTGAAATATTAAAAAAAATTAAAAATGGATTCTTGTACTCGTTTGATCAAGACGAAGATGCAATTAGTTTTAGTGATAGAAGACTTAAAGATGTAGGTTGTAATTACAAAATAATTAAAAGCAATTTCGTAAATATTAAAAAAGAGTTAGAAAAACTAAGAATAACAAAGGTGGATGGAATTATTTATGATTTAGGTGTATCTAGTCCTCAACTTGATGAAGGTGATAGGGGATTTAGTTTTCACCAAGATGCAAGGCTTGATATGAGAATGGATAAGAATAATGAGCTTGATGCTTATAAAGTTGTAAATGAATATTCATATCAAGAACTTGTTAATATATTTCATAAATATGGAGAAGAAAAATTTGCGCCCTCTATAGCTCGTGGAATAATTAATTCCAGACCTATAGAAACTACATTAGAGCTTGTAGAAATAATTAAAAATAACGTTCCTGAAAAATATAGACGAGAAAAGCATCCAGCTAGAAAGGTTTTTCAAGCTATTAGAATTGAAGTAAATGATGAATTAAATGTCTTTGAAAAAAGTTTAAGAGATGCCCTTTCCTTAATCGATGTAGGTGGAAGAATATGTGTTATAACATTTCATTCATTAGAAGACAAAATATGTAAAAATGTATTTAAAGAGGTAAGTAATGTTGATGAAAATATAAAAAAATTGCCTGTAATCCCACAAGATTATTTACCTAAATTTAAAGTATTAAAAACAATTGAACCTAGTTCTCAAGAATTAGAAAAAAACAAAAGAGCACGCAGTGCAAAATTAAGAATAATAGAAAGAATTGGTTGGTAGATATGAAAAAGAACACTAGAAAAGTGGTAAGACTTACAAGAGGTGAAAAAATGCTATATACATTAGGTGTAGTATGTTTTTTACTTACAATTGTTATAAGAGTATTTTCTAGTGCTAGTATAAGTAACTTGAAAATGGATATAGAAAAAGTTTCTTATAAAATAGAAAACCAACAAAAAAAGAATCAGAGTTTAACTATGCAAGTAAATGAGCTCACTTCGTATGAGAATTTAAATGGGGTATTAAAAGAAATGGGGCTTGCATATAATAATGATAACATTGTTGTTATTAAATAATGTAAAGAAAAGTTCAAAATTTATTTGAACTTTTTTTCTTCGTTTACATAATAAGATATAAATGTTATAATTAAATAGGTGATAATATGAAGAGTGCAAGTGTAAAAACTAAATGGAATACTCCTATAATTTGTTTTTGTTTGTTTTTAACTGTAATCTTCATTTTATTTTTGCAATTTTGTTATTTAAGTTTATCTAAAGAAGTATATGGAATAAATATGAAGAATTTTGCATCTTCAAGAAATACAGTAACTTCCGTGCTTACAGCTGATAGAGGAACTATATACGATGTAGATGGAAATGTTTTGGCTCAAAATATTACATCATATACTATGATAGCTTATTTAGATTCTTCTAGAACAGTTGATGAGAAACATCCAGAACATGTTGTAGATAAAGAATATACTGCTACTAAACTTGCAAGTATTTTAGGTGAGGATAATTATGATTATATCTTGTCTAGATTAAATAGTAAATCAAAACAAGTAGAGTTTGGAAATCTTGGTAAAAATTTAACTGAACTTACTAAACTTGCAATAGAGGATTTAAATTTACCGGGTATATCTTTTACTGAAACAGTAAAAAGATACTATCCTAATGGTAATTTTGCATCCTATATAATAGGGTATGCTAAACAATATTCTAGAATAAATATTAAAGTAGAAGAGAGTTATGATTTATATAAAACTTATAAGAATTATTTTAATAATTATCAAGGTGTGACTATTGAAATCGGAAATAAAAGTGTAATAAGAATAGATAATACTACAATTACAGGATTAAAAAGGGGTACTAGTACGTTATTTATAAAGACACAAGGATCAACACTTGCTACTATACTTGTAAATGTATCAGATTATGATGTATATCAAACACTTGATACTACTATTGTAGGGGAACTTGGTATAGAGAGTAATTTTGAAAAAAAATTACAAGGTAGTGATGGTTACATAAAGTACCAACAAGATAAGTATGGATATAAAATTCCAGATACCCCAGAAGAGAGAAAAAATCCAGAAAATGGTTATGATATTTATTTAACGCTTGATTCTAATATACAAAGATTTGCTGAAAATATGGTAAAAGAGATAGAAGATACATCAAGTCCTAAATGGTCAATTGTATCTGTAATGGATGCAAAGGAAGGAGCAATACTTGCAAGTGCTACATCTCCATCATTTAATCCAAATAGTTTATCAAATGAAATGAGTTACCAAAATCCACTTGTTTCTTATTCATATGAGCCCGGTAGTGTAATGAAAATATATACATATATGTGTGCTATAGAAACTGGAGCATACGATGGAGGTAAGACATATCTTAGTGGTCATTATGATTTTGAAGATGGAACTACAATGCATGATTGGGATAAAAATGGTTGGGGTTATTTAACATATGATAATGGATTTAATTATTCTTCAAATGTAGCTATTATAAATATAATAAAAGATTACTTGGATGCTAAGAAATTGAGAAGTTGTTTAGAAAAGTATGGTTTTTCTAAAAAAACCGGAATAGAATTAAGTAATGAGCAAAAAGGTGAATTAGGTTTTAAATATGAAACTGAAATTATGGCAGCTGGATTTGGACAAGGTATATCAACAACACCTATTCAACATTTACAAGCACTTTCTATAATTGCTAATAATGGTGTTATGGTAAAACCACATATAATATCAAAAATGATAAATACAACAACAAAAGAAGAAGTAGTGACAGAGATTAATAAAAGTGAAAAATTAGTAAGTGACAAAACAATTTCAAAAATAAAAGATTTAATGGAAAGTGTTATATCCCCAACGAGTATGACAGGTAGAAGATATTACTTAGAAGGTTATGGTTTGATAGGAAAAACAGGTACTGCACAAATATATGAAAACGGATCTTATTTAACTGGTGCAAATGATTATATAATATCTATCGCACTTATGTATCCTAAAGAGGATCCTAAAATTATTATATATGTAGCAGTGAAACAACCAAGTAGAAATACGGCTACTGTTTTATATGAACCAACAAAAGAATTAGTAAAAAATATTTCTAAGTATAAAAATATTTTTGAAGAAAAAAAAGAAGAAGACAATATTTCTTCTATAAAAACTAGTACATATATAAATAAAAATATAAATGATGTTAAATCATTACTAGAAAATATTGGTTTAAAACCAATTGTAATAGGTAATGGTGAAAAAGTAATTAAGCAGTATCCTGCTAAAAATACAGAATTAGTTTATGGTGATAAAGTATTTTTAATAACTAGTAATAGTGAATATGTTATACCTAATATGATCAATTGGTCAAGGTATGATGCCTCTAAGTTTTGTAATCTAACCGGTATTGAATGTACCTTTGACGGATTTGGTTATGTGGCAAGTCAAAGTATAGAAGCAGGTACAAAGATAGATGAAAATACTAAATTAGATATTAAATTAGGTAATTTAAAATCATAAAAAGTATAGTGCGTTTAAACACTATACTTTTTAATAATTAAATTTACATTAGAAAAGTCTATATTAGCTGTCGCACTGTCACCAATAATACCACATCTTACATATAATGCAGTAGGTTTTTCTATTTTTGTTATTGTGGACTCAGAACAATCCATTCTGGGAACTACACCAGCTTTAACTTCAAAAGATAAATCTTGTATAACAGAACCCTCTGTATTTGATAAATAGAAAATAGCGCCATGGTTTTGATCAACTCCAGATATTTGACCACAAAGGGTAATTTCATATATTCCAGCTTCTTTTATTTCTAAATTAGTATTATCTACAAGTTTAAAATAATTATTATTCTCTGGTATTGCAAGTGTTTCTTGGAATGTCATTATTTTTGAATAATTAGCTTGAGCATAACTAATAAATTGTATTGCATCATAACTAGTAGATAATTTATTCGATGGACCAGTAGGACCTATCTCACCACGAGGTCCAGTAGGGCCTTGAATTCCTTGTGGTCCTTGTTCTCCTTTAGGTCCAATATCTCCCTTTGGAATAATAAAATCAAGATTATGAGTAAGCCCTTCTTTTGTATCGATTACAGAAGCTTTACTTCCAGAATCTCCTGTAATTGTATTTTGGATATTAAAAGTTTCTGTATCGCCTTTAGGTCCCTTAATATTTCCTCCATCAATCCATTTATTCTTACCAGAATCCCAAATATATAAATCATTGTTAACTAAATAACAATCGCCATCATTGCCATTAGGATGCTCTTTTTCTAATGCATCCATATTATCATAAACACCCTTGATGGTAATACCTTTACCACGTGGCCCAGTAGGACCAACAATGTATGAAAAAATGCCTGCTTTTTCAAGTTCACATCGCATCTTACTATTAGCTATAATTTGATTTATTTTATCTTCACAATTCATAAAAATCCTCCAATAAACTAATATAATTTATGTTAAATTTTAATTTACGTTCCAAATAAAAAATAGACTAAGTCTATTTAATATTGTTTTGAATTGTTTCTAGTATATAGTTTTTTTGTTCTTGATTTGAATATTCCCAAAGTATTTCGAAGAATACTCCAAGTCCAGGAAGTGTTATCTCATCCTTATCTTTAATTGAAGAATTAATAGATTCTTCTATTTCATTTAAACTAGAATCTTTAAAATTGTCTTTTATACTTCTTCTTATATCTATATTCATAAATACCTCCTACTATATAATGATAAAAAAATAAATTTTTATACAAAAAAAGAAACAAAGTTTCTTTAAACCATATAGTAATTAGAATCGTTATATTTATTATAATTAGTCGTAGTATTACTTGATTTTTCTAATCTAGTAATTCTTTGGTCTAATAAATTTATTTGTTGTTCTAGATTATTTATTTGTTGTTCATATGTATTACTAGATATTCCTCCAATTCCCATAGGACTTTGATAACCTCCATAAGGCATTCCCATTGGCGGAACCATTACAGGTGGTTGATACACAGGATAATTCATACCACAGTTTCTTTTATCTTTCATAAATACCTCCTACAATAAAATTATATGCAAAATATTTGTTATATTCACAAATTATGGTATAATAAATTAGGTGGTAAAATGAGACTTAGAAATGTGCGTGGAGCATCAGATATTATAGATAATTCTAGCTATATATTAAAAGATTATAAAAACTATAAAGGAAAGTTTAATGAATTATTTAATAATCAAAATCCTATTCATATAGAAATAGGTATGGGTAAAGGTGATTTTATAATAGGAATGGCAAAAAAATATCCTGATATTAATTTTATTGGCATTGAAAAATTTGATAGTGTAATGGTAAGAGCTGTGGAAAAATTAGAAGAAGAAATACCTAATCTTAAATTAATAAAAATGGATGCAACTAATATAGAAGAAGTTTTTTATAAAGAAATTGATACTATTTATTTGAACTTTTCAGATCCATGGCCAAAGAATAGACATGAAGACAGAAGGCTTACTAGTACTAAATTTTTAACTAGATATGATAATTTATTTAAAACTGGTAAACATATCATCATGAAAACAGATAATAGAAAGTTATTTGAGTTTTCTATTATTAGCCTTACTAATTATGAGTATAAAATAGAAGAAATAAGTTTAGATTTATATAATGATGGGGCAAAAGATAATGTACAAACAGAGTATGAAAGAAAGTTTGTAAGTAAAGGATTTCCAATATATAAGATAGATGTAAAAAAATAAATATACAAAAATTTACAAATTAATTTATTCTTATTAATATAAAGAGTAGAAAAAAAAATAAATATTTGATATAATAAACTAGGAAGGTGTACCATGAAAAAGACTATAATTATAATTATGTTAGCTATTGTACTTACTGGTTGTTCTGTAGTTAGAATAGATACAAGTAATATAGATAATACTTTAAATGTAATTTTAACAAAGAATAATAAACTATTTAATCAAATTGGACAAGGTTATAAGTATTATTTACCAAGTGGAGTTAGTTATATTGATAGTGACGATTTAAATGATGTCTTGTATAGTAATGGTACATATTATTATTTATACGTAGATGCGATAAATTATTATTATCAAACAAAGATTGATTATAAAGAAAATAAAGAAGCATATTATTCAAGATTAATAACTCCAAAAGATGGATTTAAGTATTATGGATACTTAGAAATTAACAAGAATGACGATTTATACTATTTAGATTTCGTATATAATTATGCTAAAATAGAAGCTGTAGTAAATGAAAGAGACTTGAAGGATACTGTTTTGAATGCTTCATATATATTATCTACAATAAAGTATAATCATAATATAGTAGAACTTATGTTAAACGATGATTACTTTACAAATAAAACAGGTAAATATAATAATTATGGAACTAAAGAAGATAATAAAAAATTTCAGTTAGAAAAAGAAACAGTAATGAAAGAAGGATAAGGTGAAAGTATGGGATTTTTTGACAAAATAAAGAACATGTTTACAGAAGAAGTGGAAGATGACGTAAAAGTAGAACAAATAAAAAAAGAAGTTACTCATGTTCCTATAGAAACTCCAAATATTAAAAGTGAAAGTTTTGGAGATGATTTAAATGATAATTTTGATTTCAGTGTGGGTGAGAATAGTACTAAACCTGTATTCTTTGATGATAATGATTTTAAGGATATGGATTTAAAAAGAAAAGAAGAAAGAAAATCAAAAGTAGAAGAGAAAAGACCTAGTTATGAGGAAAGAAAACCTAAACACGAAGATAAAAGTTTGTATAGTAAAGAAATTAAGGAAGAAGTAGTAGAAGAGAAAAAAATATTTAAACCTACACCTATAATTTCACCTGTATATGGAATTTTAGATAAAAACTATCATAAAGAAGATATTATATCTAAGGGAGAAGATAATATTATTTATCCAACAGATAAAGAACCTTCAATAGAATCAATAAGAAATAAAGCTTATGGTACTTTGGAAGATGAATTAGAAAATACTTTATTCGGTAATAATTCTATACTTTTTAAACATTCAGAGGATACACCAAAGAAAGATGAAGATGAAAGCGAATCAATAGGTGAATTAAATGATGATGTGTTATCAAATTTAACAGATGATATTAGTAAAGAATTAGATGAATTGTTAGTAAAAAAAGAAAAATTTTCTGATGAAGAAATTAAGAATAATGTAAAAAATAATACAAATTTAGATGAAGATGATTTATTAGATTTTATAGATTCAACTCTTTATAAAGAAGGAGATGATAAATAATGACTATAACTTTAGATGATGCTCTTGTTATTACTCTTTATTTAGCGCTTATAATTTTAATTATTATTTTAATAGTATTAGGAATAAAATTAATAAAGACATTAAAAAAAGTAGATGGTGTTATTGATGATGTCAATGGCAAAATGAGTAAAGTAGACGGAGTATTTGATATTATTGATAAAACAACTGATTATGCTGCTTCTATAAGTGATAAATTTATAGGTGCAATATCTAGTTTTATAAATGTCTTGTTAAGAAAAAAGAAAGGAAAAGATGAAGATGAGCAAGAATAAAAAAAGTGGTTTAGGAAAGTTTTTACTTGGAGGAGCTATTGGAGCAGGAATAGGAATGCTATTCACTACTAAAACTGGAAAAGAAAATAGAGAATTATTAAAAAGAAAAATTAATGATTTAGTTCTTAAAGCTAAAAATATTGATTCAGAGGAAGTAAAGGCTAATATTCAAACTAAAATTGACGATATAATGAATGAAATCTCTGAGTTAGATAAAGAGAAAGCATTAAAAATAGCTAAAAGAAAAGCTGAGGAAATAAAAAGTAAATCAGAGGATTTAGTTGAGTATGTAATAGAAAAAGGAACTCCTGTACTTGAAAAATCAGCAACTATTGTAAAAGAGAAAGCTATAGCAGTTACTAAAGAAATTTTAAAAAAATTAGAGCAAGAAGAAAAATAATTCTTCTAGCTTTTTAATGAGGTGAAATATGAAAAAGAAAAGTAGTAAGACCAAAAATAATAAATATGTAAAATATATAGTAATTGGTGTAGTTGCTTTAGCAATCATTGTTTTAGGGGTATTAATTTATAAAAACTTATTTTCTGGATCTAATAGTAATAGATTAGAAGGAATTGAAAATTATAAACTTACAAAAACTGAAATAAATGATGTTAAAGATGAATTAAAAAAAATAGAATCAGTTGATTCAATTGATGTTTATACAAATGTTAAAATAATAAAAATACTTGTTAATTTAAAAGATGATGTAGAATTTGATACTATAAAAGATGTATCAAATAAATCTATAGAAAAAATAAGTGAAAAAAATAGAGAATTTTATGATATAGAAATATATGTTAAGAGTAATAATGAAAAAAGTGAGGTATATCCAAAAATTGGATATAAATACAAGACAAGTTCTGAATTTGTATGGAGTAGGTGACGCATGAAAGATATAAAAAGAAAAAAGGGAAAATTAATAACAATTGCAATTGTAATAGTATTATTAGCTAGTGTATTGGGAGGTGTATATTTATTTTTTAATTATAAAAATAAATATGCTCTTACATTAAATGAAAACAAATGGATTGATTCCAATAAAAGAAATATGATTGATGTTGCCTTGTTAAACGATGTATCTATATTTAGTTATGAAGGTGAGGGCATTGTTTATGATTATTTAGAATATGTAACTGATAAATATTCTCTAAATTTTAATTTTATTCCATATAAATTAGGAGATACAGTTGAATATGAATATAAATTGGTTGTAAAAAATTCAACTAATGATAATGATATAGTATTAAATAAAGATAATTTAGTTTTACTTACATTAGATAATAGACAATTTAGTAAAATATCAAATATAACTAATTTGAAAATTGGAATTTGTTCTTCAGACACTGAAATAATAGGAAATTATTTTGAAGGGCAAAATGTAGAATTTGTAGAATATGGTTCTTATACAGAATTAAAAGAAGCCTATAGTTCTTCTAAAACTAATTTAGATAATGGAATGCAAGAAAACCCAATAAATGGAATAATTTTACCTAAATTATTAATTACAAAAGAATTAATTCAAAATAATTATAATATTTCTTTCCAATTTAATGATTTAAATAAATATTTAACTTTAGAAACAAATGGTTCAGTCGAACTAAACAGTATATTAAATAAAGCTTATAGTCTTTGGAAAGAGGATAATTATGAAAAGCAATATAATGTAAATTTATTAAATAATTATTATAGTTTCAAAAATTTAAGCGATGTAGATCAAAAAGAATTAAAAAGTAAAAACTATAAATATGGATTTATAGATTATGGTGTATATAACTATTTAGATAACAATAAAATATCTGGCTTAAGTGGTTTGTTGTTAAAAAAATTTAAAGATTTTTCAGATCTTTCAATTACATATACTAGATATAATAGTGTTAGTAGTTTATTAAAAGATTTTAATACTAATAAAATAGATTTTATGCTTAATATTACTGATTCAACAAATTATAGTAATCAAATTTATAGTACAGTAGGTGTATTAAAAAAAGACTTAGTTATAGTATCAGGAATAAGTGATAAAACTCCAATAGATGGTATACATTCCCTAACGGGTAAAGAAGTACTTACAATTAAAGATACTTATTTAGAAAAATATTTAACTGATAGAGGTATTAAAGTAAAACTATATAGCAATATGAAAGATTTATTAAAAGACTTTAGTGCTAAAGATATAGTAATTACAGATTTAGAAAATTATAACTATTACAAAACTTCTTCATTTAAAGATACTAGAATAAGTTACTTATTAAATGGTTTTGACAATTATAATTATGTTATTAATGATATAGATGATAATAAGAGTTTTGAAAATTTATTTAATTTCTATATATCATATAATTCAGCAGAAAAACTAATTTCATCAAATTATAGCGATATTGCATATAACAATAAAAATATAATATATTTATTGTTTGTTGTATTGATAATATTTGGTATATATGTTGTAATAGATTTTTCAAATCATATTAAATATATGTTAAAAAATGTTAAAAAGAATAAAAAAGTACGTTTAACAAAAGAAGAAAAAATTAAATATATAGATCAGCTTACTTCATTAAAAAATAGAGCTTATTTAAATAGTAGAATAGAATCTTGGGATGATTCAGAAGTTTATCCACAGTCTATTATAATTATAGATTTAAATAATATTTCATATATAAATGATAATTATGGTAGAGAAGAAGGAGATAAGGTAATAACTGAAGCTGCAAATATATTAATACAACATCAAATGCAAAATAGTGAAATAATTCGTACAGATGGTAATGAATTCTTAATATACCTTGTAGGATATAGTGAAAAACAAATAATATCTTATTTGAGAAAGTTGAATAAAGAATTTAAAAATTTATCACATGGATTTGGAGCGGCTAGTGGTTATAGTATAATAACGGATGCAATAAAGACCGTTGATGATGCTGTAAATGAAGCAACAATAGCTATGAAAGAAAATAAAGAAGATATTGATTATTAATATCTTTTTTGTTATAATTATTGTAGTTTAAAATAAGAAGATATGGATAAGAATGAATAA
>OLHG01000319.1_pt1 | contig 34698 bp, 43 predicted proteins | sample 1605971 | NCBI WGS metagenome assembly OLHG01 (sample SAMN03283289) | human gut metagenome | biome: human-associated habitat; material: feces | host: Homo sapiens | place: Peru | collected 2012 | reverse complement strand
CTGGCGGAATGGTAGACGCGATAGACTCAAAATCTATTATCAGTAATGGTGTGAGGGTTCAAGTCCCTTGACTGGTACCATGTATAGTTAATAACTAATCTAGTAATAGGTTAGTTTTTTTGCTTAAAGTAATCGAAATGGAAGTAAAAAGTTAATGAAATTACAGATGATTATTATTGTTTGTGGAAATAAATTAATAACGAAAACTTTAATTCCGTGGAATTTCACGAAATTAAAAATGAAGGTAATGGGGTTTGATGGCGAGTATTATAATGCATAAATAAAAAAACTCAGCATATGATACTATTGAAAAGTGCCTAGAAAGCTTTAGAAGCCCTAGGCCTTTTTCATACAAAAAAGTAAAACTCCTCATTAAAATCTAGGAAGTCTTACTTTTCTTTCTTTAACATATCTTGCTATTTTAGCAATATCTTCATGACTCTCATCGTAGCAGTCATCAATTAATCTTAAGTTATTAATAATTGTTTCTAGCGACTTTTCTGTAATAAACTTAAAGTAGTCTATTTGATAAGGACATTCCGTAAAACAATTTGTTGTTATAAAATTATCTAAGGTTTTACATGCTGTGTCATTATCTATTAGTTCATAACTTAGAATAGGGTATAAAGCTGCATTAATATTAGCAACTAAGCATTTAGCCTTAGTACGATTTTTCATCGTAAACATCATTAAATTAGTAGCGTCAAATATATAAAAATATTCATCTTCTTTAATTAACGTAAAAACGTGATTACCACTATTACCATGCTTTTTTGCAAATAGAGATGTTAAAGTAATTCTCTTTTTTGGTTCAAGATTTACTTGTTCAATAGGAGGAATATAGCTAGCTTTAACATTATGTTGTTTTATATCGGTTTTTAAAGATGCTGCTTCAACACCACATACATTTAAATAATCTGCTAGTACAATACTATGATTTAAGCATGTTCCCCATCCATCCATAATAGTATAAGGGTATAAATGACACGGTAGGAGTATATTATCATTTTTATATGCATTTTTTTTATTTATAGAAAAGTATCCATACCATAATAGATATGAGAATAAAATAGATAATTCTATTGGATTAACTAATAATAGTTCTTCAGCTAAATCTTTATAGTTTCTTAATACAGATAAGTAATTAGGATATACATCACTATTAACAATACTGCTTTCAATACCGTTTTTTCGTAACGATTCAACAAGTTCTGCTCTTTTACATTGCTCCTCAGTAAGCAATAACAGATTGATATCGACTATACCATCTATAAATTTTTTTCTCTCCTCATCATTCATCATTAACAATTGCTTTAGTATATAATCTTTTTGTCCGCTTTTATTTAATCCAGCCAATGTTTCTACTATACTCATATTTCATTCCTCTTTTTCTAGTTAGATATACTAACATAAAGTTATTATTAAGTCAATTTATCTATATAAACTTATACATATTATCTAAAACTATTTCAATTTTTAACTTATTTTTATTTTATTTATGTTATAATATAAATACAAACTATACTTATAAGAAGGGAGTTATTGATGTAATGAAATGTATTTTAATGAATAAGAATACCAATATATTAGTAGCTGAGTATAATGAAAGCTCAAAGTTTTTTGATTACATATATGAAGTTAACAATATTGATTATGCACCATATATCTTAACAAATTATTATCTTAAAGATGATATTAATAATCCTCTATTTAAAACTAATTTATCAGAATGGTTTAAGGGTAGGGGTATTCCATCATGGCGAGATAAACTAGATATTCTATTACATAGACTAAATATCTCAGCACCCGGTGAATTGTTAGATAAAGCCTTTGGCTTATCATTATCCGATCAGTATTGGATAAAACCATACAATTTAGATATCAAATATGATGATGTTAACTTTTTTGATAATGACTTTGATTATAGCGAGTTTTTAGAAGCTTCTTTATCCAAAAATAGTAATACTATTGTCAAAGGCTCATCATTAAAGACTCCAAACAATACAACTGATGGAATGCTAAGAAAAGCTTGGATTATCGAAGAGGGTACTAGATATTTACTTAAAGGTGGCTATAAAAATGAATCACTCCAACCATTCAATCTAGTTTAGGACAAATGACAACTAATATTAATCAACTTGATTTACTTTGTTTTAAAGGAAAAATTAAAAACAAGTTATTTAATTTAAATCTAACTGGAAAAGAAAATATTGATTATAATCTAAATGTTATAATATCAATTAATATATAATATAAGTAGTGTCCTCGGTTTGATATTGTAACGACAAGTAATTTTTTTAAGTATTTTTAAGTAAAGGTTATGAAATTAGTAAAGATATGTTTAGTTGCATATCTTTTTTGCTATGCATATTAAGGAAGAGAGGAATGGTAAATGAATTTAAATTATGCAATATTTAGAAGTCAGCCAATTATGACTATAAATGATTTGGCTGGAATAGGTTCTCATAACAAGAGAGAAAAACAGTCATATAAATCTAATCCAGATATTAAAGAAGAATTATCTAGTAATAATATAGAATTAGTACCTCTAACAGAAAAATATGTTAGAGGTTTTTATAATAAGACAATTGACTATAAAAAAGAATTTGAAGAAAGAATGAAAACAGAGAGGGAAGATAGAAAAAGAACATTTAGAGAAATGTTAGATAAAAGCAAAAATGTAGTTGCGGATGAACTTTTATTTACTGCAACTAATACTTTCTTTAAAGATATGACAAGAGAAAATATAAAAGTTTGGGCTGATACTTGTATGGATTTTGTCTATAATGATTTAGGTTATACGAAAGATCAGATATTACATGCAACAGTACACTTGGATGAGAAAACTCCACATATTCATTGTGTAGTAATCCCAATTGTAAAAAAGTTAGATAAAAGGAGTAATTCTGAAAGATATACTATTTCAAAGAAACAATATATTAAAGACAAAAATAATTTATCCGAGTTGCAAGATAAGTATCATAAGAGATTAATTAGTAAAGGATATGATTTAGAAAGAGGAATTAAAAATTCTGATAATGAAAATATTAATTTAAAAGAGTTCAAAAAGATAACTAGAAAATTAAATAATGAACTAAATGTTAAAAATGAAAGATTAAATAAATCGCTCGAGGTTTTTAATGAGAAAATGAAAACAAGTAAAGAAGTCTTACTAAATAAAGAGTATGTAAAAAATAAAGAAAGATACTTTTGATAGTATGAACAATGTTATCAAAGAGTCTAAAAAAGTTATTGATATGCAACCTAAGTTAAATTATATTTATAAAGAAATAGATAATTATTCTTATAGTTATAGAAGTATAGAAAGGCAGAAAAGCAATTTAGAAAATGAGATAGAATATTTACAATATAAGAATGAAAAGTTGGAAAATGAAAATAGGACTTTAAAAAACAAAATAAAATCCATTTTAAAGGCAATAAAAACGTTTTTTAGACAGATACTATTATTTGGCAATGATAAAGCAAAAGAAGCAACTACTAACGAAATAATGGTACATTATGATAATAAAAATTTTACTAGAAAAGATGTAGTTAATATATCATTAGATACTGCAAAGGAAGATGAGTTATTTAATTATGTTGGAGTTGAAAAAGATTATGTTCGAATGAAACATTCGGAATTAGATTATGGTAGTAAGGAAAAAGATGAAAAAGAGTTTGAATTAAGTTTGTAGTTTGTGATAAATGTTGAAATAGTCGACGTTTACTGTAAAAAAAAATATTGACATAGTTGGAAAAAAAATGGTAAAATAGACCTCGATTAAATTCAATTAGTGTTCTATTATTAATATTTTGGAGGAGGAGGACCTTGTTTTGTGTCTCCCTTTTTTTATTAAAATAATGAAGCACTAAAAAATGAGGAGGAAAAAATGGATATTAGTGTAGAAAAAGTAACGTCTAGTGAAAGGACAAATTTAGAAAAATTATTACAATTGTATTTACATGATTTAAGTTTATATTTTCCAATTACTTTTGACTCAAAAGTATGTGAATATGAATATGATTTGAATAAATATTTTGATAATAATTATGCATATTTTATTAAGTCAGGCAATGATATTTTAGGCTTTGTATTAGTAGATGACAATTCAGAAAATAATTACGAAATAAGTGAAATGTTTGTTCTAAATAATTATAAAGGAAAAAAAGTTGGTGAAGAAGCAGTAAAGAAAATTTTTGACATATATAAAGGCAATTGGACTATAAAAGCTGTTCCATTATCACCAAAAGCAGAGTCTTTTTGGAAAAAAACAGTGAACAACTATACAAATGGAAACTTTAAATTAGAACATACTGGTAAATACAATAGAGCAGAGTTATATTTCAAAAATAATTAAGACATGAGTTTATAGGGATCTCATATAAAAAAACTAAATATAAGGAGGTAGTTTAGATGAAAAAAGAAACTACAAAAGCTGTTAAGCCAACAATTTCAGTTGTAAAAGCAAATTCTAGTTCATTTGCTTGTGCTTCTGGAACTTGTCATTGTAGTGCTTAACTTGAGAAACAGGTTATTCTGTTTCTCCAATTATTGTGATTAAGGAGGTACCTATGCCACTGTATATAAATCAAGATGTTATTATTGTAAACAATCAAAAAGAAAATATTATATTTCTTTTTGATAGAAAAAGTAGAACAAAAAGTATTATAAATGAAGATATGTTCGAAATATTAAATTTTATTTATGAACATGAAGGTATAACTATCAAAGAATTTTCAAATTATTATTGTGATTTAGAAGATGTGTTAAATCAGTTGCTGGATTTAGAAACATTAAAACAAGAAAAACAAAAGAGATGCAATAATATTAAAAAGATTACTAATTTAGATACAGCAAGACTTTTTGTTGAACTTACTGATAAATGTAATTTAAGATGTAAACATTGTTATGGTGATTTTAAACTCGAAAATCAACACACATTAAGTTTAGAAGCGTTAGATAATTTGATAGAACAAGCTGTTAGATTGAATGTTTATCAATTTGATTTAACGGGTGGAGAACCACTGCTATATAAAGATTTAGAATACTTATTAAGCAAATTATATGATGCAGGAATGCTAGTTACAATTTTTAGTAATTTAACGATTCAAAGCAACAAAGTTTTAGATTTATTTGAAAAATATTGTGTTAAAAAAATTATTACTTCAGTAGATTCAAATATTGCTAAAAATCATGATGAATTTAGAGGAATGATTGGAGCTTTAGATAAAACAATTAGCAATATAAACAAATTAAAACAAACTAGTATCGAATTGTCTGTTAATACTATGGTTGGAACTCATAATGAAAAAAATATTGATGATACAATAATGTTTTTAAAAAATTTGAATGTTCCCTGTGTATTAGACGCTATTATCCCAAATGGTAGAGCTAATAAATTAGATGAAAATACTTTTAGAAGTGTTCAGATAATACATGATTTATATAAGAATAAAGAATTAAATGTTGAATTAAAAATAACAGATTGCGGTGTTGGTAAGAGATTTTTATACATTAAATCAAATGGAAATGTTTGCTTGTGTCCAAGTCTTATTACAAATCGCTTTATATTTGGCAATATAAATGATAATGAATTTAATTTATCTTTATGTTGGAGCAAAATGGTGGATGAATATGGTGATTTAAAATGCAAAGAAAAATGTTCAAAAAAAGAATTGTGTAACGGCGGTTGTAGAGCAAGAGCATTGCTATTTCAAGAAAGTTTATATGGTAGAGATTTAAATTCTTGTATTTTATGTGGGGAGTGTAATTTTAATGAAAATAAATAAAAACATAATATATTATATTACTGATGATTTAGATGAAAAAACTGGTTTTGTTTTAAACTGTAAAACCAATGTAATATTAAAACTAGATTCTGTTGCGGTAGATTATTTTAATAAAATAATTAATGCTAAAACAAAGAATGAAATAGAAGAATATTTACCATATTTTGAAGGATGTGATATTTTTGAGTAAGTTATATGATTTATTTAAAAAGTATAATGAATTATGTGAGAATAATAAGTTAGAGTATCAGCCAGATGGCTTTTTGGTTCTAATACATGAACATTATATTAATAATGGAAAGATTAGATTACCATATCCGTTATATGCAACATGGGATATAACAAATTATTGTAATTTGCATTGTATATTTTGTAGCGCTTCAGCATTAGGAAATAAAGAAAAGATAAATGATAATAATGTTATTAAAATTGCAAAGAAATTAATATCAAGTGGTATAAAATACGTTTCAATAAGAGGCGGAGAACCAACTTTAGTTAATCAATTATCAGAATGCGTAAAATTATTTAATGAAAATGGAGTATTTGTCGAATTAGTATCAAATGGTACTGGAATAACAGAAGAATTATTATCCAAGTTTGAACAATTAAATAAAAATTTAATAAGAATTAAAATAAGCTTGGACTCTACAAATAAAGAATTGAATGATCGATTAAGAGGTAGAGGTAGTTATGAAGGTGCAGTATCTGCAATTAATGTTTGCGAAAAAATGAAATGGGCTTTTAGAACTCAGATGGTTATAACCAATCAAAACAAAGATGGCATAATTGATATGTATAATTATGTTTCTTCAAAAGGTGCAGCTTCCTTTGGAACTATTTTAGTTTTACCAATGGGTAGAGGTAAGAAAACTGAATTAGTTACAATAGATGAAAATTTATTAAAAGATTTAATATATATTAAAGAACATGAAAATGGAACTAAATTTGAAAAGTTAGGAATGGGTATAGATGGTTATAAATTTTATAATGATTTGTATAAAAATAGTAAATTTACTGAAGAAGATAGTTATAAATTTAGTTTATTAAAATGTAATTGTGGTAAAACAAGAATAAATATTGATTCTAACGGAGATGTATATCCTTGTGATATGATGAAATATCCTGAATTTAAAATGGGAAATATTTTAAATGATGATATGTCAACAATATGGAATAGCGAAAATGTTAAGAAATTTAATAATATTACAAGAAGAACAAAAAAAGGTTGTAAGGATTGCAAAATTAGAGGATGTAATACTGGCTGTTTTGGTATTAGCTATGGAATTTATAAAAGCATAGAAAAATCATTGCCAAATTGTAGGTTGTATGATGAATAAATATCTTAAAACTGAAAATGCTTCTATAACTGTGGAATATTCGAATGATATATTGGTTACATTATTTAAAGATTCTATGGTATGTAATCGAGGTTTTCAAAGATTATTTATCGAATGCAAAGCAAGTAACCTAGTAGATGTTTATAAAGAATTAAAAAAATTAATCTTTAATGATATAATGGTTTTTATTAAAATTAGCGATTACGATGATAAGTATTCAAATATCATGAATGAAGTGAATAAAGATTTTTATACAATTATTTACTGTGATGTCAAAACATTTTTAAAGATCAAAAATAATAAAGATTGTTTTTATGAACTAAATTTTAAATACACTGAAAAGGATAAAATAATAGATATTGTTAATAAGTATGACAACATTTTATTACATATAGATTATAATTTGAGCAAGTTGACTAATATAAATGTTGCACTCGATAAGATAGTTGCTGGTGTTAAATCGAAAGAACTTAATTTCTCTAATTTATTTATGGAAAAAGAATTGATATATGATTGTCCGTATAATATTTATTTGAATAATGAAAATAGCAATAGAAGCTATGGAAATAACATCCCCAGAAACATTTTTATAGATTCTTTTGGATTTGTATATTGTATGAGTATAAAAAACAAAAAAATTGTTATTGGAAACATAAATAATAATACTATAAGTTATATTCTTGATAATTGTAAGAGTCAAGATGGATATAAAAAATTCATTTACTATAATGAAAGATTATTTATTAATTTACTTAATCAATGCCCATATTCAATAATTGATTACACTGCATTTTTAATAGAGGTGATGAAAAATTATGAATAAGGTGAATATAATTATAACCCATAAATGTAATTTAATGTGTAAACATTGCTATATGAATGCTGAAAATAAAGAATTTGAAGATTGTGATATTATATTTGATAAATTTAAAAATACAATTCAAAAAATAAAAGCAATGAATATTAATGAGGTTATGCTAACTGGTGGCGAATGTACAATTTCTCCTTTATTTTTGAAAATGCTACAATATTGTAAAGAAAATGAAATAAAGCCGTCAATATTTACAAATGGATTTGCATTTAATCATGAAATACTTAATTATGTAGATAGTTATTGTTTAAGTTTAGATGGGTTGGAAAGTAATCATAATTATTTACGTGGAAATTCTATGGGATTTAGAAAAACAATTGATACAATTAAATATTTACAACTTAACAAAAAAAGCGTTACTATTCAAGTAACTGTTACAAAAAATAATTTAAATGAAATATCCGATGTGATTGATTTGCTAAATTCCTTAAAAGTTAAGAATATTAATTTATGTTGTTTATTAGATGAGGGAAGAAGCATAAGTAATAATTTAGATTCTAGCATAGATTTAAAATTACTCAATAGTATAATTGAAGATTGTTATAGAAAAACAGGTTATAATATAAAAATACATTCAAATGTTTTTAATAAAATAGACACAAAAATATTTTTAAGGACAAAATCAATAATATTTCCTTTATGGATAGATTTGATTAATGATAGTTTTTATTTAATTAAAGATCACAGTATATTTAGTAGACCTTTAAATCAATTATCAATTAAAAATGTAAGAGATTTAAACGAATTAGTAAATAATTATATTTTAAGTGATTTTTCTAAATATTCAACTAAAAAATATTATATATTAGAAAATGAAATATTAAGACAGTTATTAGGGGGAGATGATAAAAATGAATAATGACATAATGACACTTGGCATATTTGCTCATGCAAATGCTGGTAAAACAACTATAACAGAGCAATTGTTAGTACACACAAAAGTAAAAAAACAGACAGGTAGAGTTGACCATGGTAATACGACGACAGATAATATGAAAATAGAGCAAAGTAGAGGTATATCTGTAAGAGCTTCCTTGGTTACTATTCCATTACAAAATAAAACAATTCAACTCATAGATACACCAGGTCATGTTGATTTTTCAGCAGAAGTAGAAAGAGCAATTAATGTTTTAGATGGAGCGATTTTAGTTATATCAGGAGTTGAAGGTATAGAGCCTCAAACTCAAGTTATTTGGAATATGTTGAAAGAAAAACAAGTTCCAACGGTTATATTTATAAATAAAATGGATAGAATGGGTGCTGATTATAAGAGAACACTGAATGAAATTCATACTAAATTAGATAGTAGAATATTACCTAAAATAATAGTAGAAAAGGATGATACTTCAAAAGATGGATTATCTTATATAGAACCTAGCCAAGAGGATGTTAAAGAAAAACTTGCTGATATTGATTCCAAAATAATGGAAAAATATATCAATGATGAAACAATAGATAAAGATTTGATTGAAAGAAAAATTCGAGAACTATCTATGAAAGGCGAATTATTTTGCGTCTATGGTGGAAGTGCATTATTAGATGCAGGAATGAAATTGTTAATTGATGCAATTGATCAATATTTGCCAACTTATAAAGAAAGAAAATCAGATAAATTTTCTGGATATGTCTATACCGTTAAGAGAGAAAATGAAGTTCGAGAATTATATGTTAAAACTTTAGCAGGTCAATTAGAAAATAGGGAAGAAATTCCTACAAAAGATGGTAAAACAGAAAGAATACGAACTATGAGTGTTATAGATGGTTTTACTAAGAAAAAAGTAGATCGTTTAGAGAGTGGTCAAATTGGAATTATTACTGGTTTATCGGCAAAATGTGGAGAAATAATAGGTAAGGAAATTAATGAATATAAAAGAGTATCATTCATAAATCCATTATTTCAAACAACCATAGAAGCAGTAGATAATTCTCAAGAAATGGCACTTATTAAAGCTTTGGAAATAATAAATGATGAAAATCCAGATTTACAAGCTATGTTTAACAAGCAAACAGGACAAATCGTTATAAAATTGATGGGAGCATTACAGGCGGAAGTTATTGACAATATTTTATCTGAAAGGTTTGGAATAAAGACTAAATTCTCAAATCCTATTATTGTTCATAAAGAAACACCAATTAAGACAGGTTACGGAGAGGCTAATTATACAAGAGTATCTGGTGTTGGTTTCGAAGTAAAGCCATTGCCAAGAGGAAGTGGGTTAAAATATCAATCTAAATTCTCAACAGATTATTTATTCCCTAAATATCAAAAACAAGTGGAAAGATTGGTTAAATCCTATTGCCAACAAGGTTTGTTTGGTTGGGAAGTAACTGATGCTGAAATATCCTTAATTAATGGTAAATGTGATAATGTTGGATCAGATCCAGCAGACTTTAATATAGCAGTTCCTATTGCCCTTATGAGAGCATTTAAAGATGCAGGAATGAAAATATTAGAACCAAATATGTATTATACAATAAATAGTAGTAAAGATAATTATAAAAGTATTTTGAGTTTAGTATCAAATTATGGAGTATTATATGATTCAATTGATTATGATGGAATGAATGTTAAATTCTCTGGTATTGCACCATTAAGAGAAATTGTTGATTTGCCAACATCAATTATGAGATTAAGCGGCGGACACGCTTCAATGATACAAAAACCTTATGGATACACTGAATATGTTGGTGAAAATATTATAAGTAAAGAATACATAGGCAATGACCCTAGAAATGAAGAAGAATTTATTATGAATATGGGAGCAAGTTTTGATAATTTAGATGCAAAAAGTAGAAGGAGGTAGTGGTTGTAAATGAGAGATCCAAGATTAGAGAAATTAGGAGATTTAATAGTAAATCACTCTTGTGAAGTAAAGCAAGGAGAGAGAGTTCTTATTGAATCAAGCAGAAGTTGTGCACCGTTGATAAACTATATTATCAGCAAATGCTATGAAAGAGGAGCATTACCATTTGTATTATTAAAAGAAAGTGATATACAAAGAGAACTATTAAGGAATATTAGTGCCGAACAAATAAACATTCAAAGTGCATTTGAATCAGTAATGATGTCAGAAATGGATGTTTATATAGAAATAAAAGATGATGACAACTTATTTGAATTAAGTGATATTCCACCAGAAAAATGGAATTTATACCATAATTTATATTATAAACCAGTTCATTGGGATATACGTTTGCCAAAGACAAAATGGGTAACAGTTCGATACCCCTCAAAAGTTTTTGCACAAAAATTTGGTATGAGTACAGAAAAGTTTGAAAACTTTTATTTCGATACTGTTTTGGCGGACTATGGAGAAATGGGTAAACTTATGTTGCCTTTAAAAGAAAGAATGGATAAGGCTAATAGAGTAAAAATACTGACTCCTACAACAGATTTAGACTTTAATGTTGGAAAATATAAAGCAGTTATTTGTAATGGTAAAATCAACTTGCCTGATGGAGAAGTATTTATTGCACCTGAACTTGAAAGTGTAAATGGTACAATAACTTATAATGCAGATGTTTTATATCAAGATATTACTTTTTCTAACATAAAGTTAGACTTTAAAGATGGTAAAGTTATTAAGGCGGAATCTGGTAGTACTACTAGAGACTTGAATAGAATATTAGATACAGATGCTGGAGCAAGATATGTAGGTGAGTTTGCTTTCGGTACTAATCCAAAAATTGATAGAATTGTAAAAAATATAATTTACGATGAAAAAATGTTAGGTTCTATTCATTTGGCTTTAGGTGCGAGTCATCCAACTAGCAACAATGGTAATGAATCTGGTATTCATTGGGATATGGTACAAATTCATAAAAAAGAAAATGGAGGTGGACAAATATTTTTTGATGATGAATTAATCATGCAGGATGGAATATTTGTTCCATCAGATTTACAAGAACTAAATCAAAATAAAACTTTAAAACTTACAAAAAAATAAAAAACTAGAAATAGTTTTTTTATTTTATAGATATACATTTAGTTCTAAAATTGAATGCGGTATATGTGGCTCAAATTATGTCCATAGAATAAGTGGTAATCAAAAAGGAAAACAATATTTCTATTGGTCTTGTTATAATAAAGTTTCTTTAAAGGAAAAATGCCCCGAATCATTAACAATTAGAGAAGATATATTAAAAGAAATGTTTATCGAGGTTTATAACTGAATTACAACTCAAAAGCATAAAACAAGAGATAAACTAATAAATGCAATAAAAGAAACTATAACTAGCGAAGATAATAAGAAGGAATTGAGTAAATTTTATAGTGAAGTACAAACTTTACAAAAAAGACTATCTAATTTAATTGATTTAAAACTTGATAACATAGAAAACAAAGATGTCTATAATGAAAAAGAAAAAGAAATTTCAAATAAAATAAAAATGCTAAATGAACAAATTGAACAGTTAGAATATAAAGATAAACAAAATAAAGATATATCTAAAAGACTTAAAAACATTGAGAAAATCATAAATGAAGAAGAACAACCAATGGGAATATTTGATGATGTTAAATTTGAAAATTTAGTAGAAAAAATAATTATAGGCGAAAAAGATAGAGATGGTAATATTAATCCTAATATTATAAGATTTGTTCTAAAAATTGGTACAGAGTATAAATTTAAAGATTTGTCATTTGTACCAAACAAGAAACGAAGTTTTAGCTAGTGAAATATGTAAGCGATTAGGATTTAACCATGTTGAATATACTCTTGATACATATAAAGATGTAGTAGTATCTAAATGTCCTTGTTTTATAACTAAAGATACTGAATTGATTACTTGTCATCAAATTAAAAAAGATATGATCAAACATAACAATATTGAAGACTATGAAGATTATATAAATATATTAGAAAGTCATGGCATTAGTAATGCTCGAGTAGAAATGGAGAATATGTTTATACTAGACTATTTAATAATGAATGAAGACCGCCACTTAAATAATTTTGGAATAATAAGAGACGTAAATACTTTGAAATGGCTAGAATGTGCTCCCATATTTGATAATGGACAAAGTCTAAATATAGAATACTATGATGAAGAAGAATTACATATCTCCGGTGAAGGGCGTTTCTTCTATGAAGTTAAACCATTTGATGAAATAATTAAAATAGTTAAAGATTTAAAAAGAATTAATATAACAGCTTTAGATGATTTACCAGAATGGTTTGATGAATTACTGCATAACTATCAGCACTTAACTAAATTTTCTGATACAAGAATAAATAGATTATGTATTATATTAAATAGCCAAATAAATAAATTAAGAAAATTAATAGAGAATGACTAAGGCCATTCTTTTTCTAATGAACATAAAATAACTAGATTTTTTTTCTTATTTTTGATAAAATGATGGTGGTGATGTAAGAGATGATATATTTTGATAATTCCGCTACTACACCTGTAGATGAGCGAGTATTAAATGTTTTTGATAGGGTTTGCCTAGAATATCCCGGTAATTCTAATTCTATCCATAGTCTAGGAGTAAAGTCTAAAAATTTAGAAGAATATGCTACTAAAAGAATTGCTAAAATATTAGGAGTTAAACCAAGTGAAATAATCTATACTTCCGGAGCTAGTGAATCCAATAACCTAGCCATTAAGGGAGTATGTGGTAAGTATGACAATAGAGGACATCATATTATTACTACAATGTTAGAGCATTCTTCTATTAGTGAGCCTTTAAAATATTTAGCTAAACATGGTTATGAAATAGATTATGTTAAAATTACGGATGACGGTTTAGTTGATCTTGATAATCTAAAATCTTTATTGCGTGATGATACCGTATTAGTAAGTGTTTGTGCTGTCGATAGTGAAATAGGGCTTATGCAACCAATAAAAGAAATAGGAGAGATAGTTAAAGATTATCCTAAATGTTATTTTCATGTTGACTGTACTCAAGCCATTGGTAAAATAGATGTTGACTTTACTAATATTGATATGGCAAGTTTTTCAGCCCATAAGTTCTTTGGCTTAAAAGGCATTGGTGTTTTAGTAAAGAAAGAAAATATTATGATAGAGCCTCTAATTCATGGCGGTAAATCAACAACCATCTTTCGTAGTGGCACGCCACCATTACCCCTTATTGTATCGTTAATGAAAGCTCTAGACTTAATTCATGTTAATATACCAGATAATTATAAATATGTTAGTGAATTAAATAAAGTACTTATCGATGGTTTAAAACAATATAAAAACATTCATATCAATAGTACTAATAACTCACTATGCTATATAATTAATTTTAGTATTCATGGTATAAAACCTGAAACATTAGTTCATGCTCTAGAAGAATATAATATATTTATATCTACTAAAAGTGCTTGTTCTTCTACTAATACAATATCTGACTCTGTATATGCTTTAACTAAAGATCGTGAATTGTCTATGGAAAGTGTCAGAATTAGTCTTTCTTATTTAAATACTATCGAAGAAGTAAAAGAATTCTTAAGAGTATTTGATATAGTATATAATAAATTAAGCATGTAAAAAGAGATATCTCATTATGGGATACCTCTTTTGCTTATTATTTACTAAGTATATTACATATCATATTAGAAAGTTCTGTTGGATTCTCAATACTTAAACCCTCGATTAATCTAGCCTGAGCATATAATACTTTAGCATATTCTTTTAACTCATCTTTATCACTAGCATATAATTCTTTTAATTTATTTACTATTGGATGGTTTTCATTTATTTCAAGAACTAATTTAGCATTTACTTTTTCTGTATCAGGCATTAAGTTAATTGTTTTCTCCATATTAGTAGATAATTCACCTTCAGTAGTTAAACATACTGGATGATTCTTAAGCCTACTGGTAAATCTAATGTCAGCAATATCAGTCAATGATTCTTTCATTAAACTAAACATATCTTTAGCATCTTTATTCATTTCTTCTAACTTAGTATCATCTTCTAATACAGCTTTATCACTAGATACATTAACAAACTTCTTACCTTCATATTCATTTAATACTTGGAATACAAATTCATCAAAATAACTAGTTAAATATAATACTTCAATATCTTTATCTTTAAATTGTTCTACTTGAGGCATCATATCTATCTTATCTACTGTCTCACCAGTTATATAATAAATATTCTTATCACTTTCACTAAGTCTAGATACATATTCTTTTAAAGTAACCATTTTCTTTTCTTTAGAAGAGTAGAATAGTAATAAATCTTGTAATTTATCTTTATTCATACCATAACTATTATAAATACCATACTTTAATTGAATACCAAAGTTATTAAAGAATTGTTCATACTTTTCACGATCTTCATTAAGCATTGTTTCTAATTCTTTCTTAATCTTTGACTCAACATTCTTCGCAATAGTCTTTAAAACTCTTGTTTGTTGTAATGTTTCTCTTGAAATATTTAACTCTAGATCTGGAGTATCAATAACACCCTTAACAAAACTATAATAGTCCGGTAATAATTCTTTGCACTTATCAGTAATTAATACTCCATTACTATATAGTTGTAATCCTTTTTCATATTCCTTAGTATAATAATCGTATGGAGCATGATTAGGAATAAATAATAATCCTTTATAACTAACTAATCCTTCAGCATTTATATGAATAGTACGCATAGCTTTCTCATAGTCAGAGAACTTTTCACAATAGAAGTTATCATAATCTTCTTCTTTAACACTATTCTTATTCTTCTTCCATATAGGTATCATACTATTTAATGTTTCAACTTCTTCATGAACTTCATTTTTCTTTTCATCTTCATTATAATGTTCATGATGAGTAGTCATCTTAATAGGATATGTTATATAATCAGAATATTTCTTAACTAAAGACTTAATAGTATATTCTTCTAAATACTTATCATAATCTTCATCCTCGGTATTTTCTTTAATCTTTAAGATAATATCAGTACCATGTGTTTCTTTAGAAGATTCAGTAATACTATAACCATCTATACCAGTAGATGTCCAAGTATATGCTTTATCACTACCATAAGCACGACTACAAACTTTTACTTCATCACTAACCATAAATGCTGAGTAGAAACCAACACCAAACTGGCCAATAATATCAATACCTTTCTTCTTATCAGCAGTTTCTTTAAATACTTGTGAGCCACTCTTAGCAATAGTACCTAAATTATCTTCTAACTCTGTATCAGTCATACCAATACCATTATCTGAAATAGTAAGAGTTCTATTATTCTTATCTAACTTAATTGTTATTTCAAAATCTTTATGATTTAGTTTAACGTTTTCATCAGTTAGTGATTTATAATATAATTTATCAATAGCATCACTAGCATTAGAGATAAGTTCTCTTAAGAATATTTCTTTATTTGTATAAATAGAATTAATCATTAAATCTAATAATTTCTTAGATTCTGCTTTAAATTGTTTTGTTTTCATCATATCACCTTTCTTACATTTTTAATTATAACACGATATTAGCAATTGTCAATAGTGAGTGCTAATGAAATGTAAATTATGGAAATTAAATGGTTATAAATTGACAATATCCGACATATTTTGTATAATGATTGTAAGGTGATGGTATGAAAAAGAGTAGTATGTTATTTATATCTATATTAGTATGTTTTTGTATGATGCCTAATGTTGTTCATGGTAAAACACTAAATGATATGAATGCTGAACTTGAAAAGTTAAAAGAGCAACAAAGAGTAGCTAATAGTAATAAGAAACTTAATCAAGATGAATTAAATAAATTAAATAATGAAATATATAATATTGACGTATCTATAAAACAAACAGAAAAAGATATTGAAACTTCTTTAGAAGATATTGAAAAAAGTAAACAAAAGATAGCAGAGAAGAAAGAAGAAACTAACTCTTTATTAGAGTTCTTACAATTATCTACTTCTGAAAACGTTTACTTACAATATATCTTCGAAGCAGAAGATTATACAGATATGATATATCGTTATTCAGTGGTAAAACAATTAACTAGTTATAATAATGATTTATTAAAACAACTAGGGGATATAATTGAAGAATTAAATACTAAAACACAAGAATTAAATGAAAAGCAAAAGAATCTTAATAATCAAAAAGAATCTTTAAACTCTAAGTTAATTACTTTAAGAGCTAATATCTCTAAATTAACTGAAGAAGGTACTACTATAGAAGAAGATATTGCAGACTTGCAAAAAGAAATTAATTATTATAAGAAATTAGGATGTAGTGCTAACCAAGATATTACTACTTGTACATCTTCTCCGGTTGCCTATGGATGGAGTTATCCATTAAAGTCTGGCTGTGTTAGTAGTGAATATGTTGGTTATGGAAATAGGGAAGATTGGTCCGGAGTTGTTAGTGGCCATCACGGTATCGACCTAGCTTGTAATAGTGAAGGTACTAATGTTTATCCAGCCGCTGCCGGAACCGTTGCAAGAATCGTATGGGGTTCTTATTGCGGTGGTAACCAAGTTTGGATTTATCATACAATAAATGGTAGAGCATATACAACAGCTTATGTTCACTTATTAAAGATATACGTAAGTGTTGGCCAAACAGTTACTAAAGACCAAGTAATTGCTGCTGTCGGTGGAGGCTCAACAGCTTCTAAAAATGGTGGTTATGACGTATGTACAACCGGAGCTCACTTACACTTTGGAACAGCTACTGGCCATAATGCTTATAACTTCAGTGCATATGGATTTAATCCAAGACAAGTACTATCATTCCCAGCAGTTTATAGTGGATACTTTTATAGATAATCAAAGCAGTCTTTAATGATTGCTTTTTTAGTGTACAAAAATGTCAAAAAAAGAATGAAAAGAATGCTTTCAATTTTAAGCATTCTTTTCATATAATACAAAATTATCATCTTCATATAAAACAGTATAATTATCATCATTTTTAAGAGCATCATTTAAAGCTGATGATTTATATATAAGAACATGAGTTATTCCATAAAACTCAAATTTTTCAGGATAATTACCTGGACTATACATATAATCATCAAATATATCATATTCTAAATGACTAAATGGTTTAGTATAAAGATCCGCTCTTGAATCAATAAATACTTTAATATCATTAAATAATAGATAACTACCAAAATTATAATCATTAAATAGTCTTATATTATCAACATCTAAATTATTTTTTATATATTCTACTGCTTCAATAGGGTAGAACTCTTTACTTAAATAATCTCTATTTTTATTAGCTTTACTATAAATAGTTATACTTAATATTGATATTAATACTATTGCTGGTATCATAAAACTATATTTAGTAGTAAACTTAATTACTTTATTATCTATATTTAAAGTAGCTCTTTCAAAGAAATAGGTAAATACTCTAGCTAAACATAATGTACCAATAAGTGCTAAGAAAGATAAATGTCTATTAGATGTTATAGCCATTAGTGTTAAACCACTTAGCATATAAACATCACTTACTTTAAACTTTGATAATATTCCTAATAAAATAGTTTCAACTGCTATAATAATTACAAATGGTGATTCAACCCATGTTAAAGCCATATGCTCACTTATATACTTCTGTGAATTACCAATCATCGTCTTATATATATAAGTATATGGTGTATCTCCTAGTGGTGTTAATAAGCCTGTTAAGGTACTTATTGCCATTGTTAATACTAAATACTTAATATTAGAAGTTCTACTAATAGTAAACTTATTTTCTAAATATCTAGATACTTTATTATCTTTTTTTAATTTCTTAAATATTTTATAAGTTATATATTCTGCAATATAGGGTAGGAATAATATAAAATAAAATGGCCATACTGCTAAGTGTAGATTACATATTAATAATGATGATAATAATAGTAATACTATATATTTCTTCTTACCAGTTTCTAATAATGATTCAATATAATATACTTCCCATATAAATATAATATAACTTACTAATTGAGCTCTTGCAGTAGCAAACCCTCCTAAAGCTAAACTACATACTATTGCACTTACTGCGGATGATGTATAATTCTTATTTATTTTAATATTTACTATAAATATACTAGCTATTAATATAATATATATAATAATAGTTGATATATATATACTTTTAAATCCATCTATAGAATATATTAAGTAAATAAATACATCATACAACCAATGTGGATAAGTATAAGATAAGTTATGCCAAGAAAAATGATCCATCATATCAATACCATTATTTAATATTAATTTACCTATCTTAATTGTATATAAAGTATCATTCTGTAATGCTTTAGTTACTAACGATATACAAAATATAGATATAAATACTAAAAAAAATACAATAAACTTTTTCTTAGACTTAATAAGTTCTTTAATTTCTCTTTCTTCTTTTTCTTTTACTAATTTTTCTTTTTTCTTCTTAATATCTTGTTTTTTCTTATTTGTCTTTGTCATACTACCTCCTAAAATAATTATAGTATATTAATATTTTTTTGGCAATAATACATGATAATAATTGTCTTAATTATAAAAGTATGGTATTATTATTTTAGTAAATATATGGAGGGTTAATATGAAGAAGAATATGATTATAATTGTACCAATTGTAGCAATAGTATTATTACTTATTGGAGGAACTTATGCTTGGTTTACTTGGAGTGGTAGTCAAAATAGTAATATTGTTCTTACCGTTGGTGACTTTGCCGGATATGTTAAAAGTAGTACTAATATAAGTGCTACTAACTTAGCACCAGTTCTAGATTATAAATCTACAACTGCTTATAGTGATATTGTTATATCTGGGACAGTTGATACTAATATTTATAGTGGTGCTAAAACAACTATCGCACTAAATATTACTAGTAATACTTTTAGTAGTTCATATAATGATTTTAAATATGCTGTATATAATAAGACTAGTGGTACCTTAGTTAGTAATGGTGTATTAAATGGTAAAACAGGTTCTATTGAACTATATACTACAACATCTACATCATCTAGTTTAAATATAAATTATACTGTTTATATTTATATCGATGGCACTAACAGTAATAGTACTGATTATATGGGTAAGAAATTAGTTGGCACATTATCTGTAACATCAGTAGGAATAAGCAAATAACAAGTATTGGGGGGCATAAATGAAAATAGTTAAATATACAAGACTTGCTAGTGGTAAATATAAAGTATTATTTGATAATAAAAAAGAGCTTATCTTATATGAAAGAGTTATTATTGATACTAATTTACTATATAAAAAAGAAATAACTAATGAAGAATATAATAACTTAGTTAGTTTAAATAACTATCAAGATATCTATAATAAAGTTATTAAATATATTGGTATTAGATTAAGAAGTAAAAAAGAAATAACTGATTATTTAAAAAAGATGGATTTATCTATAGAAGTAGTCGATGATATTTTAAATAAATTAATAACTAATAAATATATTGATGATGAAAGATTTAGTCAAGCCTATATAAAAGATAAATATAACTTTTCTAATAATGGACCATATAAAATAATTAATGAATTAGTTAAATTAGGTATTGATAAAGATATGGCTTATACATATACTTTTGACATTATTACTAATGAAGAAGAAAAGATTAATAAACTAATAAATAAATATGTTAAATCTGATAAAAAACATGATTGGTACTATTTAAGAAATAAGATCTATAATAATTTAATTAATTTAGGTTATTCTAAAGAAATAGTAATTAATATATTAAATAATTATAATTAGGTATAAAGACTAATATTTGGTAAATATTAATATCAGGTGATGATATGAAATATTTAAAATATGGTCTTTTATTATTAGTCTTTATATGTTTTGGATGTGAAATAAATAATACTCCTACTAGTAAAGTTGATGAATTATTTAATAAGTATCAAATGGTTGATGATGATATCAGTCTAGGTATTACTAATGTTCTTGATGAACAAAATTATAACGAAGCCCAAAGAAAAAGATATCGTGCTATTCTAGAACGCCAATATCGTGATTTAAGTTATGAAATTAAAGAAGAAAAAGTTGATGGTGATGAAGCTGTTATAACAGTCGAAATAGAGGTCTATGATTATAAAAAAGCCATTAGTAATTTAACATATGATAGCAGTACTACTAGTCTAGAAGAATATAATAATAGGAAACTAGATTTATTAGAAAAAGCTAAAGATAAAGTAGTTTATACATTAGATATAGACCTATCTAAAGATAGTGATGGTAAATGGAAAGTAAATGCCTTAAGTAATGCTAATTTAAAAAAGATACAGGGAATGTACTAAAACTGTATTTTTTTCATATATATTACTAGAAGGAAAGTGATAATAGATGATAAATAAGAAGAATTTATGGTTTTTAACATTATTTAGTTTAGTACTTGTATTAAGTATATACTATGTAAGTATTCCTAGTGAACTATTAGTATCTAGTAATGGTAATATTAAAGAAGAAGTAGTCTCAGGAGACAAAAATGATACCTCTAATGTAAGTATAGAAGAGTCTGACATGATATCCGCTTTAAAAGTTGAAGATAATGCTAACACTTTAGAAAGTATTAATAAACTTAAAGAAACCTTAACCAACCCAACTAGTAGTATTGAAGATAAAAATAAAGCTTTTGAAGAATTAAAAACTATTAACAATATTGCTAGTGAAGAAGAAACTCTTGAGCAAAAAATAAAAGATACCTATAAGTTATCAGCTTTCGTTAAAGTATCAGGTGATCAAATAAGAGTAGTAGTAGACTCTAAAGAACATGATATGAAACTAGCTAACTCAATTATGCGAACTATCCAAGAAAGTTATGATAAAAAAATGTATATTTCCGTAAAGTTTAATTCTTAGGATAAATAACCCTCACTTTAAATAAAAAAATACATAAAATACTATGAATAGTATACCACCCTAATTAGGGAAGTGAGGAATTATGAATAAAAGTATATTAACCAAAAGAGAAAAAGAAGTATTTTTACTTTTAATAAATAATCATACTACTAAAGAAATAGCTGATATATTAAATATTAGTGAAAAAACTATTAGAAACCATATATCAAACGCTATGCAAAAACTAGGAGTTAAAGGACGTGCTCAGGCAGTAGTAGAACTTATTAGATTAAAAGAAATTACACTATAGGTCGCCATTATGTGCGACTTATTTTTTGTATAAAGTATTAATTATCATCATATATTTTAGTAGGTGATATTGTGCTAAAGAAAATGTCTATCAGAAAGATAATTATGGCAACTTTTACTTTAATGGTTCTTTTAATACTATGTTTAATTGATAAAAATGATAAAGAAATAGAACTTGATACTAGTAATATTGAATATATATATAGTAATATGCTAGATAGTATATATTTACTTGATAAAAATGATTATGTTGCTCTAACTAGTATTACTACTTGTGATTGTGATATCATTGATAAAAGTAAAGACTTATTAAATGGTTTAATTATTGATGGCGCGAAAAGTGCTATTATTCCTAATGGTTTTCGTTCAATTATTCCAACTGGCACTAGTATTCTAGATGTTAAATTAGATAACAAAGTATTAACTGTTAACTTTTCTAAAGAACTATTAGATATCTCTTCTGAATATGAAGAAGCCATGATTGAAAGTATCGTCTACACTCTAACTAGTATTGAAGGTATTGATAAAGTAAATATTCAAGTTGAAGGAAAAGAACTTACTAAACTTCCCCATAGTAAGAAAAATATTCCTACTAGTCTTGATAAAAGTTATGGAATAAATAAAGTCTATGATATAAATAATACTAAAGATATTGATAGTATAACTCTATACTATGTCAATAGTTATAATGATAATAAGTATTATGTACCAGTTACTAAATATATTAATAATGATTCCCAAGATAAAATAAAAGTAATTATTGAACAACTATCTAACTCTTTAACATATGAAAGTAATCTAATGAGTTATCTCAGCGATAGTGCTAAATTACTAGACTATGAAATAGATGATAAAACTATTAAATTAAACTTTAATAATATGATACTAAGTGATATATCTAGTAATAATATTTTAGAAGAAGTAGTATATACCATTGGATATTCTATTAATGAAGTAGTAGATGTCGATGAAGTAGTATTTTATGTTAATAACGAAAAAATTTGTAATTTTTTACTAAAATGACTTGATTATTAATTTAAAATAAGGTATAATTTGTATTGTCTTGATTGAGACAGTATGAGTTTGTCCTCATAGCTCAGCTGGATAGAGCATACGCCTTCTAAGCGTACGGTCTGGTGTTCGAATCACCATGGGGACGCCATTTTTGAAAATTAACTCTCATTTATGGGAGTTTTTTTGTGTTTACTATAATGATTAAGTTATTGATTTACAATAAATAGTATTGTATAATTTAGTTAGAAGTTAAATAAGGAGGCCAAGTATGAAAGATAGATTACTTAAATTATTAAAAAATTCATATAGTCCTTATTCTAAGTTTAGAGTAAGTTCCATTGTAGTTTTAAAAGATGGTAAAAGTTATGGTGGAGTTAATATTGAAAACTCTTCTTATGGTGCGACAGTATGTGCTGAAAGAGTAGCTATTTTTAAAGCAGTAAGCGAAGGATATCGCAAAGGGGACTTTAAAAAACTATATGTTATGTGTGATAGTCCTAAAATAAGTAGTAGTTGTTTTATATGTAGACAAGTTATTTGCGAGTTTTTTAAACCGGATGATGAAATAATATTTATGAATAATTTAGGAGAAGAAGAAAGACATAAAGTATCTGAAGTATGTCCATATCCATTTGATAATGATGATTTAGAGGAGGCTAAAAAATGAAAAGCGGTTTTATATCTTTAGTAGGACGTCCTAACGTAGGCAAGTCCACTTTACTTAATGCCTTAATTGGTAAAAAAATAGCTATAACCTCTAATAAACCACAAACAACAAGAAATATCATTCAAGGTATTTATACTGATTCCGAAGTTCAAATGGTATTCGTTGATACTCCTGGTATTCACAAACCCAAGAATAGACTAGGTAAGGTACTAAATAAACAAGCCTATTTTACTATTAATGATGTTGATGTAATCTTATTTTTAGTAGATATTACTGAGTCTCTTGGTAGTGGTGATAAGTTTATCCTAGAAGTATTAAAGAATGCTAACAAGCCCGTAATATTAGTTATTAACAAAATAGATTTATTACCAAAAGAAAAAATATTAGAAAAAATTAGTGAATATAAAGACTTATATAACTTTGAAGAAATAGTACCAGTATCTGCTATAAAGAAAGATAATGTTGATAGATTAAGAGAAGTATTAAAAAAATATTTACCTGATAATATTAAATTCTATGATGATCAAACATATACTAACGTATCTACTAACTTCTTAATTAGTGAAATAGTAAGAGAAAAAATACTTAACTTAACTGAAGAAGAAGTACCACATAGTATTACTTGTATTGTTGAAGATATTAAACAAACTAAAGATTTATTAAGTATTAATGTTCTAATAGTATTAGATAGAGAAAACTTAAAGAAAATTATTATTGGTAAACAAGGAAGTATGCTAAAAGAAATTGGTAGAAGAAGTAGAATAGAGTTAGAGAACATGTTTAATACTAAAGTATATCTAGAACTTTATGTTAAAGTAATTCCAAAATGGCGTGATAAAGAAAGTTTCTTAAATGAACTAGGTTATAAAGAATTTAATAATTAAGTATAAAATATCTAAAAACTACTCAATATATAATAAGAGGTGGATAGTTCATGAAAAAAGAATATTGGGAATTATTTAAACAGACTGGTGAGATAAAATATTATTTGCAATATATAAAAGCAAAAACAGAGGAATAGTATTGTGAAAGTAGAAGGAATAGTCGTAAGTGCTGTTGACTATAAAGAATCTAGTAAAATACTAAATATATATACTAAAGAATTAGGTATTATTGGTGTTATGGCCCGAGGTAGTAAAAAGATTAAAAGTACATTATCCGGAGTTAGTGATAAACTTACTTATGGAGTATTTTATCTAGAATATAAAGAAGGTAAGTTATCTAACTTATTAGATGTAGATATAATTAATAATTTTAAAAATATTAAGAAAGATATTCTTTTAATGGGTTATTCATTATATCTTACTGATTTAGTAGTCCAAGTAGTTAAAAATGATAATGATAAACAAATATATGCTGACTATATAGCCGCTTTAATTAAAATAAATGACTTATATGATCCCATGGTAATAAGTAATATCTTAGAACTTAAAATGTTAAACTATTTAGGAATAAAGCCTATCTTAGATAAGTGTTGTAAATGTGGTAGCAGTACCGATATTATAACAGTATCTAGTTATGCCGGCGGATATATCTGTAAAAATTGTTATACTAATGAATTTATTGTTGATATCAAAACTATTAAATTATTAAGAATGTTTTATTATATAGATATATCTAAAATAAGTAAAATAGATGTATCAGATAATATTAAAAAAGAAATAAATGACTTTATTGATGAATATTATGATAGATATGCTGGACTATATTTAAAAAGTAAAGAATTCCTTAAAAAGATAGTTAGTTAATAAATATATTATTCATAAAATATCTAAGTATACATATATATTACTAGGTGATATTATGAATAATATTGATACTTGTAAATATTTAGAAAAGATTAAAAAAAAGAATAGTAATAAAGAAAATAAATTTATGTTATATATCAAAAATATTAGTGAAAGATTATTGTTATCGGTACTAATATTTTTAATTATGGCTATTAGTATAAAGAAAATAAATGGAGCAAGAGAGTTTATTACCAAAAATATATATACAGATAACATCTCTTTAGCCAAAATAAAGAATTTATATGATAAATATTTAGGAGGTATTATCCCATTCGACACTAAAGATAAGAATAATCAAATGGTATTTAAAGATACCCTTAATTATAAAAGTAAAAGTAAATACTTAGATGGTGTTGAATTAACAGTTGATAATAAATATCTAGTACCCGTTATTAAAAGTGGGTTAGTAGTATTTATTGGTAGTAAAGATGATTATAACAACGTAATTATTATTCAAGGAGAAGATGGTATTGATATTTGGTATGGTAATATGGAAACAGCTTCTGTTAAACTATATGATTATATTGATGCTGGAAGTTTACTCGGAGAAGTAAAAAATGACAAATTATATTTAGTATATTCTAAAAATGGGGAAATACTAAATTATGAGGACTATTTATAGTAATGATTGAGTTTCACTATACATATCTTTTTATAGCGTTCAGTTTTATCATTACCGGTCATGTCAAAGATTTATTAGTATTTACTTCAATTATTATCTTTCACGAATTAGGACACTATCTAATGGCTAGAATAAACAAAGTAAAAGTAAAAAAAATCACTATATATCCTTTCGGAGGCATTACAACATTAGATACTCTAATAAATATTAATATTAATCGTGAATTATTAATCGCCATGGGTGGTATATTATCACAATCTATCTATATGATAATAATAATTATATTATATAAATATGGCTTTGTTAGGGAATATATCTATAACTTATATACTAGATATAATAACTCTATCTTATATTTTAACTTACTTCCTATAGTATCTTTAGATGGCTTTAAAATACTTAACTTAACACTTAGTAAAATATTCCCCTTTGATATATCTAACAAATTATCTTTAGGTATATCTTTTATTACATTAATACTTATCCTGATAGTTAACTATTATACCTTTAATTATACTTTATTATTAGTACTTAGTGTTCTTATTATTAATATTGTTAACTATTATAAAGACTTAAACTATATATTTAATAAGTTCTTAGTCGAAAGATATTTATATAACCTAAGTTATTCTAAAGAAAAGATTATTAATAATAAAAAGAAAATGTATAAAGACTATCGCCATATATTTAAAAATGGTAATAAATATTTAACAGAAAAGAAATATTTGTATGATAAGTATAATAAATTGTTGAAATAAAGAAATAAATGTATTATAATTTAATTACATCTTATAAAGAGTGATCGAGGGACTAGCCCGCTGAAATCACACCAACCTATTAGATTAGGTGGTAATGCTAGAGCTATAAGATAATTTTTACATTCAAGTAAAATTATCTTGGATGTTTTTTTATTGGATGTAGAAAGAGGTAAAAAAATGATAGAAAAAGTAAATCCAAGTCATCCCGATAAAGTGGCTGACAGAATAGCAGGAGCAATTGTTGATCTTGCTTATACTAAAAATGAAAATCCTAAAATTGCAGTGGAGGTATTAATCGGACATCACGAATGTCATGTAATTATTGAAACAAGTGAGATTATTACTTATGAAGAAGTAGATACTATTGTTAAAAGAATCGCCAAAGAAGATTTGAAATTATCACTAAATGTTCAAAAGCAAGACATCTTTTTAGCAGAAAACCAAAAAGGAAAGATTAGATGTGGCGATAATGGAATATTTAAAGGGGTACCATTAACAGAAAATGAAAAAGAGATATCAGAAATTATTAGAGATTTATATATAAAATATCCCTATGATGGTAAGTTTATCTTAACTGATGATAAGTTTATTGTCTGCCAAAGTAATGCTAAAAACGAAGACTTGCAAGAAAAATTAAAAGGTATTAGAAATAACCTAATAATTAATCCACTTGGCGAATGGACCGGTGGTGTTAATGTTGATTCAGGTGCTACAAACAGAAAATTAGGCTCTGATATGGCCCAGTCCGTTACCGGTGGTGGCCTTCACGGAAAAGACTTATCTAAAGCCGATGTCTCAATCAACATATATGCTTTTAAAAAAGCCCAAGAACTAAATAAAACAGTAGAAATATGCTGCGCTATTGGTGACGAATACATTGATAATAAACCATATGAAGAAATAGTTGAAGAAGCTAGAACTTACATAAAAGAATTAGGTGGCTTTGAAAAGTTTGCTGAATGGGGACTATATTAAAAATATATGATATAATTATCTAAGGTGGTATCATGAGTAAAATAATTCTAATATATCTAATCATAATAAATATCATCACTTTTCTAATATTTGGTCTAGATAAACTATTTGCTATATTAAAAAAGAGTAGAGTAAGTGAAAAAACATTATTATTCTTATCAATTATTGGTGGATGTTTCTTAGAATTATTTGGAATGTATCTATTTAATCATAAAATAAGAAAAGCAAAATTTCACATAGTAAATATCTTATTTATCATAATTTATATCTTAGTGCTTATTTATTACGGAAAATATATAGCAACTATCACTATTTTAGGTTGACTTAGCTAGTAAATTATGATAAAATTATATTGTTTTTAAGACCTCGAGTTGTTTACTCAACCGCACTAAAAAGGTAAAAGCGAGATATTCCACCTTGAGGGCGAGTCTTAAATATTAATAATAAGGAGGTACGAAATGAAAGCTATAATTGAAACTGGTGGAAAACAATACTGTGTTGCTGAAGGCGATGTTATCTACGTTGAAAAACTAGATGCTGAAGAAGGTAAAAAAGTTGTTTTTGATAAAGTATTAATGGCTAATGGTGTAGTAGGTAATCCATATGTTAAAGGTTCTACTGTTGAAGGAGTTGTTGTAAAACAAGGTAAATCTAAAAAACTTAGAATATTTACATATAAACCTAATAAAAAGTCTACTAGAAAGACTCAAGGACATCGTCAACCATATAGTAAAGTAGAAATTAAAAAAATTAAATAGGTGTTAGATGATTAAAATTGTACTAAAACCTAAGGATATTACAATAACAGGTCATGCTAATTATGATACATATGGTAAAGATATTGTATGTGCTGCCGTAAGTGCAACAGTAATATGTACAGTAAATGCTATATCATCTATTAATATTAATGCTATAAATGTTTTAAACGATACAGATAAGTTAGTAATTAATATATTAGATAATGATGATATAACTAATAAACTACTTAATAATATGATTAGTTTATTAAAAGAGTTAGCTATTAAATATCCTAAAAATATTAAAATTATTGATGAGGAGGAATAATATGTTAAAATTCTTAGAATTTAATATACAGTTATTTGCTCATAAAAAAGGACAATCTTCAACAAGTAATGGTAGAGATTCTGCTGGTAGAAGATTAGGAGCAAAAGCTGCTGATGGCGAATATATAGAAGCAGGTTCTATTATATATCGTCAAAGAGGTACTAAAATTCATCCTGGTAAAAATGTTAAAAGAGGTACTGATGATACTTTATTTGCCACTATGCCAGGATATGTTAAGTATGAAAATAGAGGAAGAGATAGAAAAGAAGTTAGTGTATACGAAACTAGATAGTATTTTCTATCTTTTTTTATTGCCTAATAACTAAAATAACCAACATTGCTGTCAGTTATTTGTTTCATAAAAAAATGTTTATTTATTATATATCTTATCACCAAATATTTCTTTGTATTTCTTAATACTTTCATCAACATTAATCCAATATACATTTGTTAATATTCCATTATACGGATCAACTTCTGTTCGCTCTAAAATACCACCAAGTGCCAAAATTGTTTTATCAGAACCAAGATTTTTAACATCACAATCAAGCATAACCTTATCTAAACCTAATTTTTGAGCCTCAATTAATCCTAAATATAAGTTAACTTTATTATATCCCTTTCTTCTTTCTGTTGGTCGTATTCCATATCCTATATTACCACCGAATTGTTTCAATTTTTCTGTTAGATTCCATCTAATATTTATAGTACCTATAATTTTATTATCATTAGCCCTAATCAAAAGAAATGTTTTCGCTTGACAACGACCTAATTTCTTGGCATATTCTTCATTACACATATTTAAACAACGATCTAGTGCTTGCTCAAAAGTATATCCACTCAAAATTTTATCTAATCCACCCGAACCATTAATATCTGAATTATACATAACAAATTCATCAAAATAGTCAATTATCTCATTCTTTCTCTTACTTGATGGTATTTCTAAATAAAACTGTTCCATATTTTCCTCCAATCACTCTTATTAAATAAATTGTATCATATTTAATAAAAAATAAAAATATATAACATAATTAAAACATATATATATTTTAGGCGGCATAAGATGACAAAAGAAATTCTTACAAAAGATGATATTAGAAATTTAATTATTTATGGATTAACTGAAAACAAAGTCAATATAAATAGTATTATTTCTGAAAAGATAGACAAGGCTGTAGAAGACTATTATTTATACTATTATGAGTTTAAAGAAAAATGCATTAGGGGAGAGTTAGATACATTCAAATTAGCAGCATGCTTACTATCTGCAATTAATAAAAATGACTTAGTATCTGATAAATATGTAAACGTATCAGTGGCAATTGATGCCTCTGAAAAGATGCGCGAGAAACCTTATTGGAATTTAGGACCGAGTTGTAATATTCCTCAAAAATTAGAAGAAGTTGATTTTAAAGTTTTCCATGAAGAAGAAAAACATTTTTATTACAAACACAGAAGTTTATTAAGTGATATATTAACGCATCAAGGCAACGTTTGGCCTATAACAATTTACTTAAATTTAGAATTATTTTACAGGGCTGCTGTTGAATTTCAAAAAATGTCTGTAAGAAAAGTAGATAATAGCACACCACAAGAAAATGCGACTGAACATTCAAGTGATGTTTCAATATCAAAATCTAAATCAAGAAGAAGATTTTTATCATTATTCAAAAAATAAAAGCCCTAGTCATAACTTATTCGTTTATGAATAAGACAGACTAGGACTTTTCACGAAAAAGTATATAAAAAATATTTTATAAAGTTCTGTTAATTTTGTTGCCTTCTCATCGTACAAATAGTACAATCAAGTATAGGGAATACTAACTGTTGAGTACTTGCCTCCAACCAAAAGGAAGGAGGGCTTGATATTTATGAAGAAAAAAGATTTATTAATCACATTTCTAATACTAATTATCATTTTATTAATAGTCTCTATAATGATTCTATGTATAAAAAAATAGTACTCAATCTGCATTAGATTAAGTACTTAAACAAAAACTTTGGGTAAGTACTCAACATCGCTAAGTTAAGTATTTCCCTTTTTTATTATACGCAAGTTTCTTTGCTTACATACTAATAATAACATAAACAATTAATATTGTCAAAAAAATTAACTACATAATATACTAATAAAAAAAGTTCTGTTAATTTGCTTGCTTTATAAATACACTTTATTATATAATTCCTAATAGGAATATTTGATGTGAGTGTCGTCCTCCAATCTTGTAAAAGAAAGGAGGTAGATAAAATGAAAACTAAAACTTTTGTTATAAAAGTTCTAAGGCTCATTGCTATCATCTTACTGTTATCTACCTTATTGGTATTAGCAATAAAAAAATAGACACTCTTCAGCATTGACAGAGTGTCACAACCATTTAATTAGAGGTGACATTCACTTGTGAAATCAAATGTTCCTCTTTTTTATTATATGCAAGTTTTCTTGCTTACATACTAATAATAGCATAAATAATTTGTTTTGTCAAAATAATTAACATTATTAAATAAGACAATTAAAACAATAAATAAATTGCTATTAATCATCAATAATATAGACTTTATAACTTCTTTAATTAGTTTATAATACTTGGCAAATCGTTTGCCCAATTTTCTAAATTTTTAATACTTTCCTGATGCTCTTTATCTAGTTCAATTAACTTCTTTATTTCTATGTCATCATTATCTTTTAAAATATCTAAACTATAAAATAATTCTCTACCAATGATTTTATATCCTAGAGGTAAACTATCAAATTTATATTCTTCTTTGAATATTATAAATGTTGATGTATTATTGGAGTCTTCAATTATTTTTTTTATTTTATTTTTAGTACTATCATTTATATTTAATAGTTGTTGCTCCGTTAACTCATAAATTATAGAACCAATAGAAAATGGTGTTGTTATCGTAGCCCTATTAAACATTTCTACATAATAACCTTTTTGATTTAATGTTGAAATTGCTTTTGCTAACTGTCTATCAACTGGTATAATATCATCATTTTCTTCAATTTCAAATGTTTTACTATTCAAACAAACATAACTACTTTTCATTATATCTAAGCTTCCTTTCTTTAATCTAATTATAATTAAATATAAAGGTTTTGTCATTAAATATTTGTAATTGTATAAGATTATTTGAGTAGAGTAGTTAAGGCAATAAAAAGACTAACATTACTGTTAATTAATTATCAACAATCAGTATTATTTTAGTGAAAATACAATAACCACTATGCACAAATTTACGGGCAGCAATAACTGCTGACTAGTACAAGTGTATCACATATTTTTACAAAAATAACTAATATTTTATAAAAAAAGTAAATCAATTGATAAAATGCAACAAAAAATGTTATAATATAGTTAGATTGGAGGTTTAATATGTGTGAAGAAGAATATGTTTTAATATCAGTTAATAGTGAGAATAAATGTGTGTATGTGGAGAAACAAACTTTTGCTATGGGTAGTAAAGATGCATTTAATGCTCATCATCGTTTTGATAACTTAAAAAAGAGCTTTGCTATGGGTCAACCTTTCTATGGTTATAGTTTGATAGAAGTAAGAAGAAAAAAGACTGATAATCAATCTATAAGTGGCGGTTCAAATTATGAATATGTTGGTATGGTTAAATTTGAAATTCCAAAAATAAATTCAGAGGATATAATTCCTAATAAGCTTGGAGGAAGATAATGGATATTAATCAACTAAAAAAAATTTTGGAAGAAACACAGCAAAAATTTCCACCACATTATCCTACAAAAACACACGGGGTAGCAAATGAAATTCCTATATTAATTAATAATCTTAAAAAAATTGTAGATTATATTGGATTTTCAAGTGCTAATATTGCTATAAAGAATATTGTGGGTAAAGCAATTAATGAGTTTTTGATAAGTTCAAAAGATGGATTAAACAAGAAGAACTGTGATTTCGACATTAAAAGCGAAACATTAGAAAATGGTAAAAAAATAACAATTAGTTATAACGATAAATCATTAGAGTTAGAATATCTAAATAATGGTGTTATAACAATTACGAACAATTCTAAATGTCAATTTTCAGCATATGGAGAGGATTACTCTAATGCTATTATTTCATATGATAGCAATAAGCCAAATAATTTATTTTTAAACCAAATATTTCAAAATAAATCTATTTGTCAATCAGTCATGGCTTTTAACGAAGAAGGAATTGAAATAAATAAAGAATTTAAAATTATTCCAAGATCAAGAACATTTCAAGCAACAACTCAATGCATAACAGGTTCAATTACAAGAAACAATGATTTTTACACCGCAAGTGTTAAATTGAATGCAATAGGAAAAGAATTCGGTAATATAATTTCTGAGGAAGATATTAATATGATAAACTCAATTTCAGAAATTACTGTTCCAATTAGATATATGGGAGCATTAAAAAATGATTTAAATTTACTTTGTGTAGTTTGTGCTGATGACAGAGATAGTTTAAGGGCCGGTGCAATACAAAGTCTAGTTGGGAATTATATTTATAGTGAAGAAGATAGTTATTCTTTTGCTGAACATTACGAAGAAAGTAAAAAAGTTATAGAATATAGTGATTTTCTTGAATTTAAATATGACTCACTTGATATTGCACTGCCTATGATTCATGCACCATATTCATTTGAAATATTAAAAAATATAAAAGACTATGTACATAAACAGGAAAATAGTCCACATTTAAAATAAAAGCCATGTCATTTTTGCTCGCTTGCGAGTGAAAGTGTTAATAGTCTTTTTTCTTTTATTACGTTTTGCCAAAATAAAACTACTTTCAATTAATTTGAGAGTAGTTTTTATATTACCCCGAAAAATTCGAGCTTGATATTAAAAATTGGTGCAGGTGAAGGGACTTGAACCCCCACGGATAAACCACTAGATCCTAAGTCTAGCGCGTCTGCCAATTTCGCCACACCTGCATAAAATTTGGTGGACCCTGTAGGACTCGAACCTACGACCGCCCGGTTATGAGCCGGATGCTCTAACCAACTGAGCTAAGGGTCCATTGCTTGATTGCTATCTAATAATAGCATATATAAAAAAATTTTTCAAGACATTTTTCAAAAAAATAGTAATTTTTAACTAACAACCACCACAATTTCTTAAATCGACACATTTTTTGGTAATATTATTGTACCATAAACATATTATATATAATATATAAGAAAGGAAATACATAATGAAAAATACAAGTAATATTCAAGCAATAATTACTACTGATAGTTATCTTAATAAAGATGATGAAATATATTTAGAATTTAATTGTCTAAATTCACAAGATAGAAAAATAGTTAAAGAAATAGTTGAAGGAGATCTACTACCTTTAGCGGGGCCAACCTCTTTTATAGCTAATTTTGGTTATGACACTATTATTCCTTACTATCTAGATACCAATAATGAATTAACTTTTCTTATGACTGATAATTTAAAATCAATAGTTATTCCATATTATCTAGTTAATTGTATCTTTAAAAGATTAATAGAAAAACATAATATAGATATACTATTTAATGATTTAGTCTTTGAAGGTAGTTTTACAAGACTAGATAGGGAATTATTATATAATGCTTTGCATGAAAAGAGAGTACTATCAAAAAACATTAAATGCTTGAATAATCGACTAACTAACATAGGTTAGTTTTTTTCTTTAGACATCATCCTAATGTTGAGTTATAATACATATGTTACAAAAAGTTAAATAAAAAAGATACCATC